>CEUZ01264131.1_pt1 | contig 11927 bp, 11 predicted proteins | sample 361511 | NCBI WGS metagenome assembly CEUZ01 (sample SAMEA2622822, study PRJEB7988) | marine metagenome | biome: marine biome (ENVO:00000447); feature: surface water layer (ENVO:00002042); material: "saline water (ENVO:00002010), including plankton (ENVO:xxxxxxxx)" | depth 5 m
TGAAAGAAAAATATTTAATTAATGCAAGAATAATTGATCCCAAAAATAATTTGGATGAAATTGGAGGTTTGATTATTGACTCCAAAGGTTTAATTAAAGCTTCTGGAAAAAAAGTTGCGAATGGCAATTTACCTTCATCGGCAGAAAAAATTGATTTAAAAAAACATGTATTAATGCCAGGTATCGTAGATATGAGGGTTTTTGTTGGAGAGCCAGGTTTTGAATATAAAGAAAATTTTAGAACGTTAAGTAATGCAGCTCTATCAGGTGGGGTCACGTCGGTAGTTTCAATGCCAAACACACAACCTGTTATTGATAACGTTTCAATGGTTGATTTTTTAAAAAGGAGAGGCAGAGACAAATCTAAAATAAATATTTTTCCAGCAGCAACATTAACCAAAAATGCTGATGGTAAACAAATGACTGAATTTGGTCTTCTTAAAAGAAAAGGAATAATAGCTTTTACTGATGGAATAAAAACAATACAAGACACCCAGGTAATGTCTAGAATTATGAGTTTTGCAAGTCAGTCAGAATCTTTAATAATGCAACATGCTGAGGATAATACTTTGTCGAAAGATGGTTTAATAAATGAAGGGGAAATATCTACAAGATTGGGATTAAAAGGAATACCGTCATTAGCCGAAAAAATTATCGTTGAAAGAGATCTATCTCTTCTAGAGGACTATTTTTGTAAGTACCATGTTTCGCAAATATCCTCTGAAAAAACTGTATCAGTTATTAAAAAAGCAAAAAAAGAAGGTAAAATTTTCTCAACAGGTGTTTCTATAAACAATTTATCTTTAAATGAAAACGATATTGGCGATTTTAAAACTTTTTTAAAGCTTTCTCCACCATTAAGGACTGAAAAAGATAGACTATCGCTTGTAGAGTCAGTTAATGATGGAACAATTGATGTGATTGTATCCGATCATAAACCTGAAGATGAAGAATCTAAAAGACTAACCTTTGCTCAAGCTACTACAGGAGCTTCTGGAGTAGAAACTTTATTACCTTTAGCGCTAGAGTTATTTCACAATAAATCTGTGAACTTAAAAAATCTGATTGCTGCTATAACATGCAATCCAGCTAATATTCTTGGAATAAATAAAGGTAATCTAAGCAAAGGAAATGACGCTGATTTATGTGTATTCGATATAAACAAACCTTGGGTAGTTAACAAAAATAATCTTAAATCAAAATCTAAAAATACACCTATTGAAAATAGAAAATTACAAGGTCAAGTAATTAAAACTTATGTTAAAGGTGAGTTAGCTTACGAAAGAATCTAATAAATGGATTTTATAATAGTTCTGCTTTTTTCTTATTTGAGTGGATCTATACCTTACGGTTTATTATTAACTAAGATCTTTTATAAACAAGATATAAGAAAAGTTGGTTCTGGAAATATTGGCGCAACAAATGTTCTCAGAACTGGAAATAAATTTTTAGCTATAATTACACTTTTGTTAGATGTTCTTAAAGGATACATGCCAGTTATACTAACTATAAAATTATTTCCCGAACTAGTTGGTCTTTCATGTATTTTTGTTTTTATTGGTCACATATTTTCAATATGGCTTAAGTTTAAAGGCGGAAAAGGTGTTGCAACTTATTTAGGAGCAATTACAGCTTTATCAATTGAATTGAGTATTTTATTTATTTTTACGTGGATAGTAGTTTCTCTCATTTTTAAATACTCTTCTTTATCATCTATGTTTTCAGCATTTACAGTATTTGTTGTTAGTTCAATACGAGATATTGCTAGCCCAATAATTGGTGAACTTTTAAAACAAAATCAATATCTTAACTCTAATAGTATCATTGAAAAAAAAATTCTTTTATTTATTTTTTTTATCTTAATAATTTTTACTCATAGAAAAAATATATCTAACCTTATAAACAAAACAGAAAAGAAAATAAAAATCTAATAAACAAGCCATTTTTTAATAATTTTTAAACCTTAAATTGACAAAACAAATTATATTTGACAGTAAAACATATGAATTTAGTTATTGTAGAAAGTCCAGCTAAAGCAAAAACGATAAATAAATATCTGGGAAAAGATTATAAAGTTCTCGCAAGCTATGGTCATATAAGAGATCTTCCATCAAAAAACGGTTCTGTAGACCCAGAAAATAATTTTCAGATGTTGTGGGAGATTGATGCATTTTCAAAAAAGTATTTAAAAGAAATTACTGATACAGCTGTTGAATCTAGTAAAATTATATTAGCTACAGACCCTGATCGAGAAGGTGAAGCTATCGCTTGGCATGTAAAGGAGGTATTGGAACAAAAAAAAATTTTAAAAGATAAAAAAGTTGAAAGAGTTGTTTTTAATGAAATTACAAAAAAAGCAGTTACGCACGGAATTGATAATCCTAGACAAATTGAACCGCTTTTAGTTAATGCTTACATGGCAAGAAGAGCATTGGACTATTTGGTAGGATTTAATATATCTCCTATCTTATGGACTAAGCTACCTGGTTCAAAGTCTGCTGGCAGAGTCCAATCGGTTGCTTTAAAATTAATTACTGAAAGAGAACATGAGATTGAGTTATTTAATCCCAAGGAATTTTGGACTTTAAAAATAAACTTTAAAGATAATAATGGTAACTTGATAACATCAAATATTTCTCAACTTGAGGGAAAAAAAATCGATAAATTTTCTTTTAAAAATAAAAAAGATATTAACAAAGCTTCAGAGCTTATAAATAAAATGAAATTTTATATTTCTGATATATCCTCTAAAATTGTAAGCAGAAATCCTTCGGGTCCATTTACTACTTCCACTCTTCAGCAGGTTTCTTCAGGTAGGCTTGGTTTTGGTGCATCCAGAACTATGCAAATAGCACAAAAATTATATCAAGGAATTGAAATAGAGGGTGAAACCATAGGACTAATAACATACATGAGGACTGACGGCACAAATATATCTGCAGAAGCAGTATCTAATTTTAGAAATTTTATTAAAAGTGAATATGGAAACAATTATCTTCCAAAAGATCCTTTAAATTATTCAGGTAAAAAAGCAAAAAATGCCCAAGAGGCACATGAGGCTATAAGACCTACTGATATAATAAGATCTCCAGAGAAAATTAAGAAATATTTAAGTCCAGATCAATATAAGGTTTATGATCTAATTTGGCGAAGAGCCTTATCATCACAAATGAAGTCAGCTCAATTTGATAGAAATACAATTTCAATAAGTTCAGATAATAATAAAACTATTTGTAAAACTACTGGATCAGTAATTAAATTTGATGGTTGCTTAAAAATTTATAAGGATCATAAAAAAGAGGAAGATGAAGATATTTTGCCAAAAATGTTAGAAGGAAAAATTAATATTGAAAATCTTATTGACGAACAACATTTTACTCAACCACCACCTAGATATTCAGAAGCAAGTTTAGTTAAAAAACTTGAAGAATTAGGTATAGGAAGACCTTCTACATATGCTAGCATTATTTCTGTTATTTCTACAAGAGGATATGTTGAGGTTATAAATAAAAGATTTCACCCGACAGATAGAGGTAAATTAATAACAGCTTTTTTAGAAAAACTATTCTCAAAATATGTAGATTACAATTTTACAGCTGGATTAGAAAATCAATTAGACGAAATCACTTCCGGTAAAGAGGGTTGGATCAAAGTCCTCGAAACATTTTGGAAAGACTTTAATCAAAACATAGCAGAAGTTAAGGAAAAAAGAACACGTGAGGTTTTGGATTTACTAAATGATAGCCTTGGTAGTTTAATATTTGAAAGAGATTCTGATGGTAATATAGATAGAAAATGTAAGGTTTGCTCAAATGGTTTGCTTAGCTTGAAAAATAGTTTCCGTGGCGGAGCTTTTATTGGCTGTTCGAACTATCCTGAATGTAAGTTTACTAGACCCTTATCAAAAACTAAAGCTGCACAACAATCACAACTTGCGGAACCAAAATTAATAGGACAACATGATAATGGTAATGATATATATCTAAAAGTAGGAAGATTTGGTCCTTATATTCAATATGAAATATCACCTGAAATTGTTAACAAAGAAGTTAAGATAACTAAAAAAAGTAAGAAAAAAAAAATAAAAGAAAATAATAATCTTAAAAATATTTCAATTCCCAAAGGAATATCTATTGAATCCATAGATCTTGATAAAGCAAAATTTCTATGTTCGTTACCAAAAAGTCTAGGGATAAATCCAGAAAATCAAAAAGAGATATTTTTAAACTCTGGAAGATTTGGCCCTTATTTGAAATGCGAAAATAAATCAGCTCGTCTAGATAATGTTGAAGAAATATTTTCTATAGGATTGAATAGAGCCATTGCATTAATAGCCGAAGCAAAACCCGGAAGAATATCATCAGCAATGATTAAAGATCTTGGTCCACATCCAGAGGATAAAAAACCTGTAAGGGTAATGAAAGGACAATTTGGACCTTATATAAAATACAAGTCTCTAAATGCTACAATACCTGAAGAAAAAGACCCGAATGATATAAATATGGAGGAAGCTTTAATATTAATTGAGAAAAGAAAAGAATATGATAAAAGTAAAAAGAAAAAAAAGTAAATCTAATGAATAAGTTTATAATTAAAATATTATTTGTTATTACAATTTTCACAATTAATGGTAATGCTCAAGCTGAATCTAAGATAGCCACAAAAGTATATGGATCTAAAGATTGTTCTCAACATAGTACAAAAACTTTAGCTGGACTAGTTGACTATGCAAGATGTAAAAAAGGCCAGCCTGCTGGAAAAAATATTTTAAAAGATTTAGAATTTAAGAAAAAAGATAAAGCTTTGACTCAAAAAAAAGTTAATTGTAATGATTACACAACAAAAACTTTTACTGGGTTAATTAACAAAATGAAATGTAAAAGAGAAAAAAAATAATGTCGGCAATAAAAAAACTTGAAGAACTTAAAATAAATATACCAGATGCGCCTGATCCTGTTGGTGCATACGTTGCCTATAAAAAAATAAATAATTTGATTTTTATTTCAGGTCAATTACCAATATCTTCAGATGGTGTTATGATTAAAGGTAAAATTGGTAGAGATCTCTCATTGGAAGATGGACAAAAAGCTTCTAGACTATGTGCGATTAATATTATAGCCCAACTAAAAAAAGCCTTAAATGGAGATCTTGATAAGTTAAAAAATTGTGCAAAAATCACTGGTTTTGTAAATTCTTCAGATGACTTTAAGGAGCAACCAAAAGTCATTAATCCTGCATCTGAAATACTATCCACAGTTTTTGGTGAAAAAGGAAAACATACAAGGGCGGCTGTAAGTGTAAATTCTTTGCCACTTGGTGCTGCTGTCGAAATTGATGCTATTTTTGAAATCTAATTTATCTACCAACTGAATAGTAATTAAAACCCTTGTGCTTCATTATATCTGCTGAATATAAATTTCTCATATCGTAGATCTTAAATTTTTTTAATTTAGATAATTTTTTAAAATCCAAAGCTTTAAATTCTTCCCATTCAGTGTGTATAATTACTAGGTCAACTTTATTACATGCCTCTTCAATATTATTACAAAATTTTACATTTTTAAGTTTCGAAAATTCGCTTTTTTCTCCCGATGGATCATAATAATTAATTTTAGCGCCTCTTTTGTTAAATAATGGTATCATTAAAAGACTGGTGGATTGTCTCATATCATCTGTGTTGGGTTTAAAAGTCACTCCTAAAAAAGCAATTTTTTTGTTTTTTATTTTATTTGATAGAATTTTTTTTACCTTCTCTATTAAAAGTAATTTTCGTTTATTGTTAGACTTAATAACAGACTTGATTATAGATAGGTCGGTTTTAAATGAATCTGCGGTAACTGTTATAGCCTTTGTATCTTTAGGAAAGCATGAGCCACCATAAGCAGGGCCTGCTCTTAAAAAACGACCTCCTATTCTTTGATCGAGACCCATACCAATAGAAACATCTTCAACATTGACAGCAGTTTTTTCGCACAAATTTGCAATTTCATTTATAAAAGATATTTTAGTAGCTAAAAAAGCATTGGAAGCATATTTAATTAACTCTGCACCTCTTCTATTTGTAGATAAAAATTTTGCACCTTTTTTAATAAGAGGATCATAAAGTGATTTTAAAGTTTTTATAACTTTTTTATTATTAGACCCAACTATAATTCTATCAGGAAATCTAAAATCCCTTATAGCCTCACCTTCTCGTAAAAATTCAGGATTTGAAATAACCTCGAATAATTTTTTTTTCTTTCTATTTAAAATTATTTTTTCAATTTTATCTCCTGTTGTTACTGGAACAGTAGATTTGGTAACAACGATTTTAAACTTATCAATATATTTGCTAATTTCTAATGCGGCTTTATAAACAAATTTAAGATTAGCAGAACCACTTTTTTTAGATGTTGGAGTTCCAACGCAAATAAAGATTATGTCGGAATTTTTTACAGCTATTCTTAAATCAGTAGTAAATTTTAGTCTACCAGACTCATAGTTTTTATTTACCAATTCCTCAAGTCCTGGTTCAAAAATTGGTATCTCTTTATTGTTTAATAAATTAATTTTTTCAACATTTTTATCTACACACCACACTGAGTTACCAAGATCAGCAAAACATGCGCCGCTTACAAGACCTACGTAACCAGTGCCTATCATACATATTTTCATAAATTAAATTTTTGAAATTTGAATTGACGAATTAATATAACCTTTCATAGTTCCACAATCTAAATATTTGCCGGCAAAAATATGGCCGATGAACCTATTTTTATTAAATATTAATGTTCTTATTGAATCAGTAATATGAATTTCACCATTTTGACCTTGTTTTTGATTTTGCAGAACTTTAAATATACTTTTCGGTAATACATACCTTCCAATTACCGCATAATTTGATGGGGCTAATTTGATACTTGGTTTTTCGACAACATCTTTAATAAAAAAATTACTTTTATTTATCTTTTTAGTCTTAAAAATACCCCACCTTGAAACATCTCGTCTATTAACTTTCTTAGACGCTATAACAGAAGATTTATATTTTTTGTGAAGTTTAATTAGTGAGCGAGAACAATTATTATTAATAATTAAATCATCAGGCATTAACAATAAAAAATATTTTGATTTTATATGCTTTTTACATTTAAGAACAGCATCTCCTGTACCTTTAGGTGAATTTTGATAAATAAATTTAATAATTTTTTTGTACTTTTTTATTTTCAAATATTCGTATATTAATCTTTTGTCTTTTTTCTTTTTTTTAATTAGTTTTTTGTAAAGATTATCCTTATAGAAATAATCTTTAATCATTTTTTTCTTATTTGATATAATAAAAATTATCTCTTTAACCCCGGCAAGTAAACATTCTTCAATAATATACTCGAGACCAGGTTTACCGTTTATAGGCAAAAGTTCTTTAGGTATAACACTAGTTAAAGGTAATAGTCTTGTTCCCAATCCAGCCAAAGGAATAATAGCCTGTTTGATCATTGCTTTCTTTTACATATAATAACAAAAATTTACAAATGAAAATAATTTCTACAAAACAAAATATTATTAGTCATCTCAAAAAAAGTGCAAATGTTGGCTTTGTACCTACTATGGGCACAATTCATAAAGGTCATTTGTCATTAATTAAAAAGAGTATATCTGAGTGCAATAAGACAGTAGTATCTATATTTATCAACAAACCTCAATTTAATCAAAAAAAGGATTATAAGAGATACCCAAGAAATTTGAAAAAAGACATATCAATACTCAAAGGTCACAAAATTGATTATCTTTATTTACCAAAAAGCAAGGATATATACCCAAGAGAAATAAACAAAAAAATTAAAATAAGCTCCTTAAAAAAAATACTATGTGGAAAATCAAGACCTGGGCATTTTGAAGCTGTAGTTGACGTGATAGACAGATTTATTAAAATTATTAAACCTAAAAAAATTTACTTAGGTGAAAAAGACTTTCAGCAATTAAAAATCTTAGAAGATTATATTAAAAAAAACAAAATAAAAACAAAAGTGATCAATTGTAAGACTGTAAGAGAAAAAAATGGGATAGCATTTTCTTCTAGAAATGCATTATTAAACATACAACAAAAAAATAGAGCATCAAAAATATATAAACTTATTTATAAATCTAAAAATAAACTAATTAAAAAAAAAATAACAATAAATTCTATAAAAAAGCAGATAACTTTAATTGGTGCAAAAATTGACTATTTGGAGGTTAGAGATGTAAATAAATTTATTAAACCCTTTAAAAAAAATAAAAAACACAAAGTCTTTGTTGCTTATTATCTTGATACAATAAGACTAATAGACAATATTTAGCCGTAAAAGAAAAATGCACCTAGGCCTAAAAATGATAAGAAACCAATTACATCTGTTATAGTTGTAACAAAAACACTTGATGCTATTGCTGGATCTATATTAAATTTTTTTAAAGAAACAGGAACTAATATTCCAAATAATCCAGCAACTATCATATTTAATATCATAGAAACTGCTATTAGTATTGATAAATTAAATTCTTTGAACCACAATTGAACAATTACTCCTGTTATTATTGCAAAAATAATTCCATTTAAGACACCTATTATAAATTCTTTTGTAATAATTTTTCCAAAGTTTCCTGATGAAAGTTCTTTTGTAGCTAAAGCTCTGATTGTCACTGCTAAAGTTTGCATTCCAGCATTACCTCCCATTGAGGCAACTATGGGCATTAAAAAAGCTAAAGCCACCATCTGTTCGATTGATGCACCAAATTTACTTATTACCCATGTTGCAAGCAAAGCTGTAAATAAATTTAATAATAGCCAATTAAATCTTCTTTTTGTTTTTAATAATACGCTATCTGTAATTTCTTCATCACCTACACCAGCTAATCTTAAAACATCTTCTTCGGCTTCTTCTTTTAGCACAGTAAAGACATCATCTCCTGTTATCATTCCAACAAGTTTATTATTTTTATCAACAACTCCAGCTGAAACTAAATTATAATTTTCAAATATATGGCCAACTTCTTCTTTATCCATATTAACTGGTATAAGAACTTGTGTTTCATTCATTATTGCGTTCATTTTAGAATCTCTTGGTGTTCTTAAAACCTTAGATGATGTCACCGTTCCAATAGGTTTAAAATTATTGTCTACTATAAAAATTTCCAAAAATTCTTCTGGCAAATCTTTATTTTCCCTTAGATAATCTATTGTTTGACCAACAGACCAATTACTAGGTATTGCTGTAAATTCCCTTTGCATTATTCTAGCAGCAGAATCTTCTGGAAATCCAAGACTTTCTTGAAGCAAAAATCTATCTTTGGGAGGTAATTTTTCTAAAACTGTGTTCTTTTTCTTTTCATCTAAATTTTCAATTATTTTTAAAGCATTGTCAGATTCTAATCTCTTTAAAATATTAACAATAGATTCTGTGGATAATAATATGAAAATTTCGGATTGAATTGACTCATTAAATTCAATAAAAATTTCTGGGTCAATATTAAATCCCTCTAGTTCGATAAGCTTAGCTCTATTCTCTGAGCTAAGATTCTCTATAATATCAGCTGAATCAGCTGGGTGAAGTTCTTTTAGAGTCTTATTTAAAAAATCAGTATCATTATCCTTAATTTTTTTATTAAAGACGTTAATAAGCTCTTTATTAAACTCAAAATTAACTTTTTTATCTGTCATTTCTTTTGTTAAACTCATAATTATAATTATTTAGTTAATTTTGAGACTGTTTAGTTGATTTTTTTTAAAACCACAAACTTAAAATGAATATAGAAGTTAAAAATAGCGTAAAACCTGTCGATTACGTGGAATCTATGAAAATATTAGAACAAAGGGTTATAGATGTAAACTTAGGGAGAAAAAGTGAGCTTTTATGGATTTTAGAACATAATCATGTATGCACAGCTGGTACCAGTTCTAATCAACAAGATTTAATAAACAAAAGTTTAAAAGTAATAAAAACCAATAGAGGAGGAAAACATACAATTCATTCACCAGGGCAGAAAATTATATATTTTGTTTTAAATCTAAATAAAAGAAAAAAAGATATAAGACTTTTAGTTTCAAATATTGAAAAATGTATAATTCAAACCCTTAAATATTACAAAATTGAATCGTTTCCTGATAAAAAAAATATTGGAATTTGGGTAAAAAAGAAAAATGAAGATTTAAAAATAGCAGCTATAGGAATTAGAGTTAAAAGATGGATTGCTTATCATGGTTTTTCACTAAATGTATCTAACGATTTAAGCAAATATAATAGCATTATACCATGCGGCATAAAAGATAAAGGGGTGACGAGTATACAAGATTTAGGTATAGAAAATTATAAAGATATTAATAAAATCATAACAAAAAGTTTTTTAAATTTTTTTCCTTAAGACAGTTTTTAAAATCATTAGGCGGCTCAGCAACAAAATTATATCTAATATTATTTATAGAAAAATTAATTTTGTAGGCATGTAGCATTAAATTGTTTTTTTTATCATTAATTTTTTTAGAGATTCTATACTTTGAATCACCTAAAATTGGATGATTTCTCATAAAAAGTTGCTTTCTAAGTTGGTGTTTTCTACCAGTTTCGGGATTAAGTTTTATGAAAGAATAGTTTGTGTTTGAATCAATAATAGAAAAATGTGTAATTGCTTTTTCTCTTAGTGTCTTTTCGCCTTCATAATTAAGTAATATGTCCCTAAATGTACCTTTATTGTTAGACATTTCACCCATTATTATACCCAAATAAGTTTTATGTATCTTTCTAATGCGAAATAGTGAGGTAAGCAGTTGAGCATATTTTCTATTTTTAGCAACTATAAGCAAACCGCTTGTTTCTTTATCTATTCTGTGAACGCTATAAGGTGAAAAACCAGAAAATTCTTTTGTGTATTTTAAAATATCTAAAATATTCTTTCTTGATTTTGTTCCAGATTGAACTGAAATTCCTGAAGGCTTATTTATAACTACAAAATTCTCGTTATTATCTATAAATAAATTATTTGAAAATGATAAATCTTTTTTTGATGGGATATATCTATAAGTTTTTTTTTTATTGAAATTCGCAGTATAATTGAAATTGTACAGAATAATTTTATCGTTTTTTTGTAATTTATAAGAACTTTTTTTTTTTAAATTATTAATCTTAATTTTACCCTTTCTTATATTTTTCTCAATTAAAGATTGTGGCAGGTCACATATGGATTTTTTTATCCATTTATCGAGTCTAGTATTAACAAAATCTTCATTTATCTGAAAAATTTTTCTCATAAGTATAAATTTGATTTAGCGCTTTTTTAATTTAACACATTGATTAAATTAAAATAAGTTATTTTTTTGATTTAATCTTTTTATCTATCTCTTTAGATTTAGATATATTATCTTTTTTTGCTGATTCTTCTTCCTTTTTTTTAACATCAACTTTTTTTGCATTAACATCTCTATCAACTAATTCAATAACTGCCATGGGTGCGTCATCACCATATCTATAACCTGCTTTTATTACTCTACTATACCCACCGTTTCTTTTTTCATATCTTTGGGATAAAGTTTTTACCAATTTATCTACAGATGTTTTTGATTGTAGCTCTTGAAACAAATTTTTTTTAGATTTTAGATTTTTTCTTTTACCTAGAGTTATAACCTTGTCTATTTTAGGCTTTAATTCCTTGGCTTTTGGTAAAGTAGTGGTAATTTGTTCATATTTGATAAGAGAATTTAGCATATTTTTAAACAAAGCTTTTCTATGTTCAGATGTCCTATTTAATTTTCTGTATCCAATCTTGTGTCTCATTACAATATTATTAAGTTGTTTCTTCTAATTTTTTAGATAATTCAGCTATATTTTCAGGAGGCCAATTTGGTATTTCCATACCTAAATAAAGAGACATGGCATTTAAAACTTCTTTAATTTCATTTAAAGATTTTCTTCCAAAATTAG
>CEUZ01079159.1_pt1 | contig 11925 bp, 7 predicted proteins | sample 361511 | NCBI WGS metagenome assembly CEUZ01 (sample SAMEA2622822, study PRJEB7988) | marine metagenome | biome: marine biome (ENVO:00000447); feature: surface water layer (ENVO:00002042); material: "saline water (ENVO:00002010), including plankton (ENVO:xxxxxxxx)" | depth 5 m
AGCTACTCCAGTAGCCTGTCCCGAAGCATCCCACCAAACTCTCTCGTCCCAAGCGTTTTCACCACCATTATTAGCGATAGCAGCTTGAACACTAGACTGGTTAAAGGTCAGCTCACTTCTCGGATAGGGCCAGCGTAGCGGCACACAGTTGTTAAAGGCATCTGGGCCCGGAGTAAGCACCGGCACGTTGGTGCGACGATACTTATTAAAAGCCTCTAGGCCTTGATCCCATAGCGTGAACCAATACTGTCTCTGAATGAGAGATAGATTAGTTTCTGTGCCACCTTCTCCACCACCACCGTATTTCACAAGGGCATGAGCCTTATATGCATCACGCTCAGCAGTAGTAATAGCTGCCACAGCAGGCGTCACAAATGCACCACAATCTGCAGCACATCCATCCTTGTAAACATCAAACGAAGCATCAATTCCTGCCTCGTAGAAAGTTTGTGCACTTCCGCTAATCCATCCGCGCTCCGCAGCCTCAGCCTGTAACAGCGCAACCTCAGCATATTCCATGAAGAAAGCAGGAGCACCAGGATTCAAGTGCCAGGCACCAACCTGGGATACATAATCGAAATCTCTCGATGGAGGAGTTTCCTCATCGAAAGCACGGTCGTCAGCATATCCGTTCGGCATTCCACGATGCTTCACAGCAGTCTTGCCTGACAGATAGTCTGCTGTCAGGTCAGCATGGAAACGAACTCTCGGATCATCCCTTCTAACCATCTCATCGACAAAGAACTTGCCGGGACGATAGTCACCAGGACGCTCAACGAACCCTACCCACATTGGGTTCTGGTCAGGAGCTGCGGACGAATAATTGAGTGCGGCCGATTGTGCGGTACTCGTCATAACTCCCGCAGCAACCGCTGCTGCTGCCTCGGACTGAGCCGTGGCGGGGTCTACTTCCGATAGGCGCAGGGCGAGACGCAGGCGAAGTGAATTACCGAATGCCTTCCACTTAGCCATATCTCCACCAAAGACTAGATCACCACTCGTATAACCAGATCCACTAGTGATCGAACTCGTGGCAGCCGCAAGCTCAGAAAACAAATTAGCATAGATTGATTGCTGAGTATCATACTTCGGCCTGATGTTCGGCGTTTCAGCAGCACCTTGAACAGCTTTTGTATAAGGAACATCGCCGTACATATCTGTTAGGTTATGAGCAGCATATGCTTTTAAAATTCTCGCTACTGCAACTTTATTAGGATCTGCCGGGTTAAGTGCCAAAGCTGATTCCAGTAGATGGGTAGCTAGCACAAATACTCCGTTAGGCGGATCTCCGGAAAGACTGTAGTAACTACCCCAGTAACCAGAGCCATAGTCAGTACCTAAATCGTAGCGATCCGTACCAGCATACTGGATACGTGCATTGTGCTGCACGAAAAGTGATGCCGATGGCAAATCAATATTATTTTCTCCCACCAGTTCATTGGCCAAGCCCCGTACCAAAGACGGGAGCACAAACGTTGGCGCTAATGAAGTAGGAGCATTAGGGTTTTCGTTTATGTCTGTAAGATTACTCATCTCGTCACACCCTGCCGTACTAATAACAACGGCCAAGAGGACTGTGAGCGATTGCAGTTTCACGTTTCGCATCGTTGTTACCTCCTTTCCGTTATCTAGTGACCGAGACGTTGACACCGAACGTACGATCCGAAGGCTGAGACAAATACTCTAGACCACGAGCATAGCCGTCGATGAAAGCATTACCATCCGATTCAGGATCGACGTGTGGTACGTCAGTAAGGAATAGAGCCAAATTACGACCAACCAGAGTAATACGACCAGTCGAGAATGGCAGTTTTTCGAGTACATTAGGCGTGAGATCAAAGCTAAGCTTTACTTCACGCAATTTAGCAAACGTCCCAGAATGCAGGAACGGAGGTTCTAGGTCATCGTACTTACCCCAGAACTGCTTGGCATTAGCATATACGTCGTTCGGGCTGCCATCAGCCTTCACGCCAACCATGTTAACGCCCACTTTATCCGTTCTGCGATTTGAGAAATTAAGGAACTGGTCTACGGTCACTCCGTCAATGCGTCCACCGTAGTGTCCAGTTTCGTATGAAAGACCGTCACGTGCAGCGAGTCGGCAAGTACCGCAGAAGAGCACGCCACCCTTACGAACGTCAACCAAGAAGCTGAGCTGCACTAGCCCAAAACTGAAATCGTTGCGAACTCCACCGATCCAGTCAGGCTCACTGGTTGCAAATTCTCCAGGCTCACATCTGCGCTTATTCATGCCTTCACACAAAGGCTGTTTTGCAGTAGACCTCTGTGGGAAACCACTGCTGGAAATGATCGGGTTGCCAGATGCATCTCTCTTGAGGTCGTCTCCATAAACAACACCCAAGGGGAGGCCAGGACGAGCTTCGTACGTAATTGTGTACGCACCCAGTACGATCCTATCCAGGGATTCGTGGAGAGAAATAACTTTACCGCGGTTTGCAGCCCAGTTAAAGGAGACATCCCAGTTTAGGCCAGAACCCCTTAAGAGTTCAGCACCGAGGAGAACTTCGTATCCCTTATTCTCCACCTCACCAGCATTGATGACCATATTCGAGTATCCACTAGTAGTTGAGATGGGCACCGAAAGAATCTGGTCACGGGTTCTACTATTATAGTAGGTAAAGTCAAGCGTGATTCTATTATCAAATCCTCTGATGTCAGTACCAACTTCCCAAGACCTGGTAATCTCCGGCTTAAGTTTAAGAGCCGGAAGACGATTGCTAGGAATAAATCCAGGCGCGCCTTGGAAGGTTTGCAACTGAGTCATCACAGCACTGGTTTGATATGGATCCGCATCACTGCCAACCTCGGCCCAGCTACCGCGGATCTTTGCGTAATCTATAATGCCGCCAGCATCAAAGTCGAAAGCATCCGTGAGGATTAAGCTCGCAGAAACCGACGGATAGAAGTAAGAGTTTGAGCCTTCAGGCAAGCTAGAAGACCAGTCGTTACGGGCCGTGACATCTAGGAATGCATAGTCACGGAATGACAACGATCCCAGGCCATAAGTACTGTACACACGCTTTTCAGTGAGCCAATTGTCAACCGTTGGCGGCACCGAAGAGTTTTGCGGTGTATAAAGGCCTGGAACAATCAAACGCTCACTCTCGATTGAATGACGGTTTGAATCGTTGGCCCTACGGTTAGCACCTACTCTTAATGAAGCACTGAAGTCACTACTAAGGTCACCCTGAGCCGTCAACACAATGTCTACATTGGTCTCTTGACGGAATATCACCTGATCGATGAATGCACCCCATTTGTAATCGTGCGAATAAACGGGGAAAACGTTTTTCCGTCTATGCTCATACCAGTCAGTACCTACTCTGGCATTAGCTGAAAAGATGTCATTGAACTCATAATTTAGATCTACATTACCGATGAAGCGGTCACGAGTATCATTGTTGCCGGCTTCGGCCAGTACATAGTAGATGTTATCCCAATAGTTGTGGTTCCAGTTGCGAGGCAAGCCCCAGCCAGGATGATCCGGTCCGAACTCACTCCCTTTTTGTAGCCACAAATCATAGGCACGCTTCTGCATCTGTGTTTCAGTTGAACGCTGCCACCAAAGGAACTGGTATGTAGCAGAGTTCAGAGAACCACCATCTGACAGGGGCCTATTCGTACCACCACTCTTAACGTAGGAAGCTGAACCCTGGACCCTGAGCTGATCAATCGGATTAACTCCTCCAGCTATCGATAGCTGCGTACGACTGATGTCATGGTATGGTGATTGGCCACTCGAATTCACTTGTGTTGCTGAAAGACGACCGTTGGTAGAACCGGTGCTACCTGCCACCGAGAAGTGGTTCGTGAGACCAACGCCAGTCTCAAACAAGTCACGAGTTGAATAAGGAACAGGCATAAATGGGCGCGCCGAAATACCGTCGGCATCGGTGGGATCAGCATTCCACTGGTTATAAAGCTGCCCGTTCATGACAGGGCCCCAGCTCTCATCGATATAGTCGCCGACACCGCCGCCTGCGCCATCTTTATATTCGTAAGTCGAAGTACGGTCACCACCACCAAAGATGTTCTGCCAAGTCGGTGATATCAGTGCCGTTGAGAACAATGCCTCACTGCTGGCGGTTATCTCTAAGCGGCCTTCAGCGCCAGCACCTTTCTTAGTAGTAATAATGATGACACCGTTCGTTGCCCTAGAACCGTATAGGGCAGCAGCATTAGCACCCTTTAGCACCGAAATTGATTCGATGTCATCAGGATTCAAGTCCTGGGCTGCGTTTCCGTAATCGACTCTGTTAATGGCCGACTCGTAGAAGTTTGTTTGGTTGTCAATAGGCACACCGTCCACTACAAAAAGTGGATTATTATTACCGGCGATAGATGACAGACCACGAATGGTGACATCAGCACGACCACCCATAACGCCCTGATTCTTAATAAGAACCCCGGAAACTTTTCCGGAAAGAGCAGTTACTAAGTTGGTCGATACACCAGCTTCTGCGATATCACTGCCCTGGACGTCCTGTACTGCGTAACCCAGAGCGCGCTCATCTCGACTAATACCAAGAGCTGTAACTACCAAGCCTTCCAACTCTACAGCAGTTTCAACGAGCGTGAAGTTAACTGTTACTGTCGTTCCCTCGACATCCTGACGACGCTGCGATGATTCATAACCTATGAGCTCAGCTCGTATAATCACCGCACCAGCTGGGACGCTCTGTATAACAAAACGTCCAGAACTGTTCGTCAGAGTACCCATCTGCAACGTGGGAATCGACACCTGAACACCGGCGAGAGGTTCTCCTGTATCGGAAGTAACCGTACCCGCCACGTTTGTCTGAGCCGCAGCTGTGGAGCCCAAGAGCCCCGTAAGCAAAGCGACCACGGCCACGCCAAACGTTTTACGTAGCAATCGGTCCATCATCATACCCCTCCTAAAAGGAATCGGGTTTTTAAATTTTCTAGTAATCATTTTACTGCACTATCGTGTAGGAAAGTCCGACACTTAGTAATGTGTCATGTTGATCACCTTCGCCTGTTCCTACACGTGCATAAATCCATCGTGTAGCATCAGCGAAAATAGCTACATTCTCTGCTATCGGGACGCTAACGCCAGCCCCTAGCTGAGCTCCAAACTCAGCGAAATCATACTGATACCTATAAGCATCGCGCACGATATCGACAAAGCCGGCGCCACCCTTTAGGTAAGGGACGAACCTTTCCTGCGGAAAGCGGAATACAACGCTCATTCCATAGTAATTTCTATTCAGGTCAACTGGTTCATCGATAGAACCGGGATTACCAGGAACTGTAACTCCTTGGCCGTCGCCAGGTGTCCATGGATCACAACATTTCTCATTTCCACGCTTAGGTGAATAATGGAAGTCCCCTCTAATAGCTATGTTAGGATAGAGCACATAAGTGAAGCCTCCACCTATTGCTGGTGCGATACCGAACGTGGTATTCCGGAACGCATCGAATCCAGCAGGATCTGTTGATATCCCACCCTGTAAATGCAGGGATAAACTACCAACTACCTCAGTAGCTTCTTGTGAGGAGACAGGAGCCGCTAGTGCAAGAGCAAGCAGCCCAGTCAAGAAAAGCGAACGAATTTCCATATTGTCCTCTCGTTACCTGGCAAACCGACAATTGGTAAGCAATGTTTTGTTAGCTGTCCTCGGTTAAGCCTATCGGTGGAAAATATCGTGATGGGTATATAGGAAAAGATTTACATTATTGTCAAGTATAACGTGACAAACCGTTATGCGAGTAAGTTACTCCTCCGCAATGAATGTTTCAAGTCTAAACCCTTTAAACCTTCTTACTGAAGAAGGTATTGACCTCAAAGAAATGTTTCAAGTTTTTTAATAAAATATCAATTCCTTGTTTTTACTTGTACAGCAGGACCATTATCCCAGTCCTGTACACTAGACATATTAGGATAACCCCAGTCTAAACCATTCCAGCCATCAAAACCTTCCATTTTAAAAGCCCAAAAGCCAGTTACCATATCAGAAATCACGATTAACCCATCTTCATTACGGACATCCACACCCCAGGCACCATTCATTACGCCATCCTCATCGCCTTCTAAGTATGTATCGTAATGACCAACAGTTTTAGGCCTTTTAGGATCCTGAAGACTGAATATTTGTAAGCCATCCAAATATCCTGAAACAAATACTAAAGGCCAGCGAACCTCGTGATTGTGTACCAAATGTTCCCAATTAGCGGTCCATGCTGAGATGGGGCGACGAATGTTAGTGACCTCACCGTCAAGTCCGGGCTTAAGGTCGAATATCCTAAGTGGTGCATACTGATATTCCGCTTCTGCCACTACATAACGACCATCTGGGGAGGGCGTAAACGTATGTCCCCACTCCACACCGTTGATACCTGTGAGACTTACAAGTAGTTCAGGACTCTCTAGATCAGTGACGTTGAACACGTAGTAACCACCGGTCCCACCTCCGTAGAAGCGGTCTTGTTCGCTATCAGCATCATAGCCAGTATAGAAATCGTGGTAACTACGTGCATCCGGTCCTGGAACGGGGACCCGTGCAACGAGAGCTTCTTCTTTCTTGCCATCTACCACATACCCCAGGTCATAAACATGAGCAGCGGGACTTGTTGTCGTAGCAAAAAGCAGGGCTCTGCCATTGCTGTGCTTATAAGTAAATATGTTATGGAAACCACCAAGTTCCTCGGGCCCTTGGATTCTAGCTACCTCCTTGAAGGTGGAAGTATCTGGTAGCCCGGTAACATCAAAGACGATAGCACCCAGGTCATAATCCGGACCTCCTTGGCGAAACTGGACTGATAGAATCAGGTAGTGGCGTCCCTCCCATGAAAAGATCTTTAAATCCTTGCCCCCAGCTCCAATGTGCAAATCGTTGTCTTCAATTCGCCAACGGTAGATGACTTTGGGGTTTGAAGGATCTGCGATGTCAATTACATCAACTCCGCGCTCCCCACCATCTGAACGCCCCAAGACCTCGCGCCCTATATAAGCAAAAGGACGGCTCAAGTCCTGTTCGATTTCGATGTCAGATACACTTCCAGGTGCACCTATCGGAAGATGGGACAACACTTTTATGTTATCGCTCCCCCGCGACTCAGCATTGAATTGTGCAGCAAGTGGAGTATTCGTACTGGATAGGGCAAGACCCGTCAGTATAACAGTAACCGCCAATAATCTTTTCATATTCATCGTTTCTCCCACTTTATTGTTATAATAACTGAGTCTGCCAGATCGTCTATTTTCAAATAAATATTAGCGTTAAAACATTTTAAGGCTTCACTTGGAAAAGCATAGCCAACCAAGTATATGATTACACTTAAAGCATCCTGTGGCAAAAAAATAAATTGTCTCTTCTTGCGAAAATTTTTGCCAAATGTCCATTAACTAATGTACGAACGCATAGCCTGTCTCACAGAAGAGACCACGGAAGCTCTATATCTAATGGGAGAAGATTGGCGTATAGTCGGGATCTCAGGATTCACTGTACGCCCCCCGAGAGCCAGAAAAGAAAAGCCTAAGGTATCAGCATTTGTCAGTGCCAAGATCGACAAGATCCTCGATTTAAAGCCCGATCTCGTCCTGGGGTTCTCAGACATCCAGGCTGATATCGCTGCTCAACTGGTTCGTAATGGAGTTGAGGTACACATCTTCAACCACCGAAGTGTCCAAGGCATCCTAAATATGATACGTATTCTGGGAGGAATGATCGGGTGTCCAGAAAAAGGCGAAAAGCTAGCCGAAGAACTCGAAGCAGGATTAGTAAAGACTAAGATGCAAGCTGATATGCTCCCTGTCCGCCCTCGGGTGTACTTCGAAGAATGGTATGACCCCCTAATCTCAGGGATACGATGGGTTTCGGAATTAATTGAGCAAGCTGGCGGAGAGGACTGCTTCCCTGAACTGTCCACATCATCCCTGGCTAAGAATCGTATCATAGCAGATCCAGAAGAGGTAGTTCGTCGCTCTCCAGACATCATTATAGGATCTTGGTGTGGACGTAAATTCCGCAAAGAGAAATTGGTTGCACGGCCAGGATGGGATAAAATCCCTGCAGTACAAAATGACGATGTCTACGAGATTAAATCCACAATCATCCTACAACCTGGGCCAGCAGCGCTGACCGATGGAGTCAATAAACTTCACGATATCATTGATGGATGGGCTAAAAAATACGAAAATACTAACCCGTCAGTTGCAGATGGCTAACAAAGAGTCTGCCATATGAATATTACAAATTCGAGGATCATATGCTGGTAGTTATGAGACACGGTGCCGCTGAAACCGAGATTCAAGCGGTGATCGAAGAGATAGAGGATATGGGATACGAGGCAAGGCCCATGCCCGGCAAACAGCGCACCACTGTTGGACTCATGGGTAACGATGGACGAGTTGATTCAGCTCGTATCCAAGGGCTGCCGGGTGTCTCCGAGGTCATTCCCGTAACTAAAGCCTACAAACAGGTCTCTAGGGAATGGCGTGATGCAGACACGATCGTTGAGTTGAAGAATGGCATCCAGTTCGGCGGTACTGAAGTGCCTATCATAGCCGGACCGTGTGGCGTAGAGAGTGAAGAACAGATACTTGATTCTGCTATTCAACTCAAGAATATGGGGGCCAGCCTACTACGTGGAGGAGCTTTCAAGCCGAGGACATCACCCTACTCATGGCAGGGACTCGGTCTGGAAGGGCTCAAGATGCTTACCAAGGCCAAGGAAGAGACAGGATTAGCTATCGTAACTGAGGCCCTGGATCCCGATGGCGTAGATCTGGTAGCAGAGTACGCCGATATAGTTCAGGTCGGAGCACGTAACATGCAAAACTACCCGCTGCTGAGACGAGCCGGGAAATGTGGCAAGCCTATTCTTTTAAAACGGGGACTGTCAGCGACTCTTACAGAGTTACTCCTAGCAGCTGAATACCTTCTGGCAGAAGGAAACAACGATGTCATCCTCTGCGAAAGAGGGGTGCGTAGTTTCGATCCCCACACTCGGAATCTGCTTGACCTCACCGCCATTCCAATGGTCAAATCGCTATCCCACCTCCCCATCATTGCAGATCCGAGTCATGGGACGGGAGTTCGTGACAAGGTTATCCCCATGGCACGAGCAGCTGTGGCGGCAGGAGCTGATGGTCTAATCATAGAGGTTCATCCGGATCCGCCAAGAGCACTATCTGATGGGGCTCAATCACTGTATCCGAATCAGTTCGGTGAGCTCATGGACCAGATCCGCGTAATCGCAAATGCTATCGGGCGATCAGTGAAATAAATCCCTCTTAGGACATCGGCACGACATTTCTGACCGGAGCACTCCCACAAAATAGCACACGCAAACATGGAAGCCATCTGACGGCCTCTAAACCACTCCGCAATCGATCCTAGGATCCGGTTCTTTGTAGCCTGGCATTGTAGTCAAGTAACGCTTCCACAGAAAACCTTGTCCAAGATTTGGTGACTGATCCGTTATCTAAGGTATAGAAGAACAGAAACCAAACTTTACTTGACGGAGGTATCAAAATGAAAAAGATCTTCACATTCCTAATCGTGGCAACGGCTGCCTGGACTGGTGGACTCGATGCTCAGAGCTACAACTCGATGACACAACGCATTGGTAATTTCCTTTATACCAATGGGGACATCGGAAGCAGAAGCTGCAGCTCAACTACAGAACGCATTGGTAACTATGTCTACACTAACGGAAGGATTGACCCTTATTAGCCAAAACCATGGGGAGTCGAGCCCGGTGGGTTGTGTTGGCCTACGGGACGACTTAAACAACCACAGGTCATAACTCAACAGGTGTCCCTAGATACACCGATGACTATAAGGCCCCCGACCAGATGGTCGGGGGCCTTATAGTTGAGCCTCGTTATTACAAGTTTAAGATGTTAGCTATCCTATAAGAGTGGCCACCATCACAGCTTTGATTGTATGCACTCGATTTTCCGCCTGGTCGAAGACGATGGAATGCTCACCTTCGAAAACTTCGTCGGTCACTTCCATAGCATCGATACCAAACTTTTGGAATATGTCTTCACCCACCGCTGTTCGGCGATCATGGAACGCCGGAAGACAGTGGAGAAATTTTGCTGGAAACTCGCCAGTCATAGCAAGCACCTCTGCGTTGACTTGATAAGGGCTAAGAAGTTCGATCCGTTCCTCCCACATCGACTCAGATTCCCCCATAGAAACCCATACGTCGGTATAGACAAAATCGACATCCAAGACCGCCTCCGCCACTTCCTCAGTAAGCATTATGCTACCCTTAGTAGCAGCCGATAACTCTTTGCTCTTGGCTACAAGTTCACCTGTAGGCCAGCACACTTCGGGAGCAGCCAACCGCACATCCATGCCCATCTTCGCCCCGCCTACCATAAGCGAATTGGCAACGTTGTTTCGTGCATCTCCCAGATAACAAAAAGATATCTCAGAGAGAGGCTTCCCAGCATGTTCTTCCATAGTGAGAAAGTCTGCCAGAATCTGAGTCGGATGGAAATCATCAGTGAGACCATTCCATACCGGAACGCCTGCAAATGCACCTAGCTCCTCTATAATATCCTGACCGAAACCCCGATACTCGATGCCATCGTACATACGGCCTAACACTCTGGCAGTGTCCTTTATTGATTCCTTGTGACCGATCTGTGAGCCACTAGGCCCAAGATGGGTCACGGAAGCACCCTGATCGTATGCAGCCACCTCAAACGCGCATCGTGTTCGAGTTGACGATTTCTCAAATATGAGAGCTATGTTTTTGCCGGCGAGACGAGACTCCTCAACACCATCTGCCTTCGCTGCTTTGAGCTCGACAGATAGGTCAAGAAAACTCCGTATCTCTTCAGGGGCAAAGTCCTCGAGTTTGAGGAAATTTCTCCCCTTCAGGTCCAAAGTCATTCATATTCTCCGATTGATGTGGACTATGAATTTTGTCACGGGACACAGGTGAATACAATCCCTGTAATTCCTATTAATATGATATCCCATCTTTCGGCATGACAAAAATTATCTTACATGAAAGGTCATATACGATAACACGAGGAACCCTGAGAGTGCCTGGAATCAGTATTTTCACGCCGGGTGCTCTCGGCAACTTATCCAAAACTTTCGATGCACCAGGAGATTTAGATGGCCCGTATTACTTCAATATTAATTGTCGTTGGACTCTTCCTTGCTGGCTCAAGTTGCACAAGCCAGTCGCCGACCTTCTTTAGGTCAGCCTTCCATGACTACAATTTAGTTACAGTGGTTGAAGGCTTGGAACATCCGTGGTCCATAGCATTCCTGCCAGAAGGTGACATGCTTGTAACAGAGCGAACGGGGCGTCTACGGATAATCCGGGATGGCGTCTTGCTTACAGAACCAGTACCTGGGGTTCCTGAAGTACTTGCAAAGGGCCAGGGTGGACTGCTCGATGTAGTTATTCATCCCGATTTCACTTCAAACCGATTGATATACCTGAGCTATTCAAAGCCTATAGGAGATGGATCTTCCGCAACAACCGCAGTCTTACGTGGTCGCTTTGAAAATGATCAGCTCATTGGAGTTGAAGACATTTATGAAGCTACTACACGGGGACGTGGCCATTATGGATCTCGGCTTGCATTCGATTCTGACAACTACCTCTTTGTAACTATTGGCGACCGTCAAGTTCCTCCCAGGGGAAACCTCGAGTCTCATCCAGCCCAAGATCTATCGAACAACCACGGTACTATCAATCGACTCCATGACGATGGCAGTATCCCGGAGGATAATCCTTTCGTAAACCGAGAGGGTTCTCTTCCGGAGATTTGGAGCTATGGGCATCGGAACCCTCAAGGCCTTGCTATCCACCCTGAGACAGGAGATATCTGGGCTACCGAACACGGGCCACAGGGGGGAGATGAGCTTAACCTCATACTCCCTGGGAATAACTATGGCTGGCCGG
>CEUZ01292023.1_pt1 | contig 11916 bp, 15 predicted proteins | sample 361511 | NCBI WGS metagenome assembly CEUZ01 (sample SAMEA2622822, study PRJEB7988) | marine metagenome | biome: marine biome (ENVO:00000447); feature: surface water layer (ENVO:00002042); material: "saline water (ENVO:00002010), including plankton (ENVO:xxxxxxxx)" | depth 5 m
TGCTGAATTAGGAAAATATGAAATAATATTAATTAAATTTGATTACAATTTGATTACAGTTATATGAAGATACTGTTACAAACAGCTTTCTAAGTAGTAAAAAATTTAACCCTCTTTATTATGCACTTGTACACATGATAATATTGCTACAAACAAAGGAAGTGAACAAGGAATTAAAAGATGCAATTAATAATTAAAGATTAGACTCTCATTAACTCCCTAAAAATCCTGTTTCTTTGATTTAATATAATAGAGATCCAAATATAAAAGGAGCTACAAGAAAAAACTTGCAGCTCCCTATTTTTGGTAGGCCGTGCGAGGATCGAACTCGCGACCAACGGATTAAAAGTCCGCTGCTCTACCAGCTGAGCTAACGACCCAAAAGATTTGCATTATACCTATTCAACTTACGATACTAAAGGTCTCGGAGAAATTCTTAATCTATAATATAAGAATATTTAACAAATTCATGCTTTCTAAGCTTATTCTTCAGTGCATTGCAAAATTGAGTGCCGCTTACTATTTAAATGTTTGGATTCTAAACCAGGATTAAAGAATAACAAGCTAGTTCTGGTATACTTTCCATGTAATACTATCTCACGCTAAAATGAGACATTAGATAGAAGTCTCATGAAGTAGCTTGATCAGAAATTTCCGGAAACTAGCATTCTATTTTCGCAATGCTATTCTACGGCATTCTCAAATTTCTTCTTGCTGAGGTATTAAATGCATGATGTGATAAAGAAAGCAAAAGATATTAAGGTAGTAATTTTCGATATTGATGGTGTCCTTACAGATGGCACGCTCTATATAATAGATAACGGTGAAGAAATTAAAGCGTTTAATAGTCGAGATGGTCATGGTATGAAAATGCTTAAAGCAAGTGGCATTGAGCTTGCAATTGTTACAGCCAGAAAATCAAATTGTGTAAAATTACGTGCTGAAAATTTAAATATATCTATGCTCTATCAAGGTGAGAAAAATAAATTAAAAACATTTAAATCTCTGGTAAAAAAACTAAAGGTTGATATGACTGCTTGTGCTTATATTGGTGATGATCTAATTGATCTGCCGATTATGACCCGATGTGGTCTTTCTATTAGCGTCCCAAGCGCCCCTGCATTAGTTAAAATGAATTCACATTATATTACGAACTCAAAATGTGGCCATGGCGCAGTGCGTGAAGCCTGCGAAATAATAATGCTTGCACAAGGAACATTGGAAACTCAGCTAAATAAATACCATAATTAATATGATCAACGGCCTACCTAATAAATTTCCATTAATCTTAATTATTTTAATTGCATTAGCTACCTTTTGGGCAGATAAAACTGTTTGGCAGTCAACAAGAGAAAAAAAAGAATCCCCGCAAGAGAATCCAGATTATATAATGGAAAATTTCTCCACATATAGTGTTGATCATATAAGCGGAAAACACGAAAATCTTTTAGCAAAAAAAATGCTTCATTTTATAGCTAATGGCACCACCTATTTTGAACAACCACGCCTTATAAATTCCAAGAAAAATGAATCAGGAATGCGAGTAAGAGCTGACCAAGCTAATATGTCCGGTGATAAAGATATATACCTAAATGGGAATGTTGAAGTAATACGGTATGATGCAAATAGAAAAAATAGTAAAAATGAAACTAGAAAGAAAACAACCATGACTACTAATTATCTACATATCAACCGTGACACTGATACTGCAAAAACAAATAAACCTGTAACTATTATTCAAAATAATACTACTATTAATGCAGTTGGTGTAAAGATTGATAATAGCACACAAACCATTCATTTATTGTCAAAGGTAAAATTTGCACATAACAAAGATCACTAAATTTTTTTGTGCATGGCCATAATATCGTAAATTATGAAACCTGTTATTATATTTTTGCTCTTAGGAATCTTATTCGCAGATCCTACATTTGCAGAGCGTGCCGACCGTGACAAACCAGTTCATTTAGAATCTGACCGTGCAACAGTTGAGAATACTGGACGATCAGGCAATAAAAATAGAGTAAGTATTTTTACTGGAAATGTAGTATTAACTCAAGGTACCATGATAATCCGATCTGACAAAATGGTAATAGAAGAAGATAGCAATGGATTCCAAAATTTCACAGCCTATGGAAACTTAGTAAGCTACAGACAAAAAATGGACAACAAGAATGAATATGTAGAAGGCTGGGGTGAGCGTATGAAATTTGACAATAGAGCAAAGAAGGTAGAATTCTTTAATCAAGCTAGACTAAGGCGTGGAGCTGATGAAGTACATGGAGAATATATTTCTTATGAATCTGAAACAGAGTTTTTTAAGGTGAATAATCAAGGGGGAAATAACCCTAAGAAAAGAGTACATGCAGTCATTCAGCCCAAAAATAAAAATCAAGAATGAGTGAATTAAAAACTTATAAATTAAAGAAAAGTTATAAATCTCGTAGCGTAGTCCAGGACGTATCTATTTCTGTTTCAAGTGGAGAGGTTGTAGGCTTACTTGGGCCTAATGGGGCTGGTAAAACTACCTGTTTCTATATGATCGTAGGACTCGTTCCACTTGATAGTGGAAGCATTGCATTAGATGATCTTGATTTGAGTAAAATGCCAGTACACCGCCGCGCCCTTCTAGGACTTGGCTATCTTCCTCAAGAAGCCTCAATTTTCAGGCACCTTTCTGTGGCTGATAATATATGCGCAGTACTAGAGTTACAAGATTATAATGCAAGTGAGATACAGCAACACCTTGATAATTTATTAGAAGATCTAAATATTGGCCACCTAAGAAATAATCCAGCACAAGGCCTATCTGGTGGAGAGCGCCGCCGAGTTGAAATTGCCCGAGCTCTGGCAACACAACCGCGCTTCATATTGCTAGATGAGCCATTTGCAGGAGTAGATCCTATAGCAGTTCTTGATATCCAAAGAATTATTAATTTTCTTAAGGAGCGCAATATTGGCGTTCTTATTACGGACCATAATGTTAGAGAAACATTAGGGATCTGCGACCGAGCCTATATTATTAGTGAGGGAAACGTATTAGCCAATGGAATACCAGAAGAAATTATTTGTAATGAAAGTGTGAGAAAGGTATATTTAGGAGAACATTTCAAACTGTAGATCAAAGAATAATTGATAGAACTTAATTAAAAATTATCGTAACTACAAAGTTATGAATAAATTTTATACCTTTTGTAATTATAATATTTTATTCGTAAATTACAGAAGCTGATAAATTTAGCATAACAGTTTACACTTGAATTAAATAGTTACGCTTAATCTGAGAATAAACTTAATTTAAGGAGCTATTATGAATCTAAATCTTACTGGCCACCATGTCGAAATTACCCCAGCTATGCGCGATTATGTTAATACAAAAATAATTAAGATTAAACGTCATTTTAACCATGTGATTGATATTAATGTAACACTGTCAGTAGAAAAATTAAATCAGAACGCAGAAGCTAATGTACACGTTCGTGGCAGGGATATATTTGTCGAAACAAACAGTACTAATATGTACGCTTCTATTGATAGCCTAGTTGATAAACTTGATCGTAAAATATTGAAATATAAAGAAAAGAATATAGACCACCGTGGCCATATTACATTTAGGAACTAAATGACAGAATCATTTATTGTGACTAACCCTAAGGACGCATACCATAAGAAGAACAAGAATATTCTTATATTTAACATTTAATCTAGCAAGAAATAACCTCAATCTATCTTAATGACCCTTTTAGATTGAATTAAAGTCTAATCTTGATATGAATCTTATTACAGAATTATTACCACTATCACATGTTATTGTAAACTTAGATGCTACAAGCAAAAAGAGAGTATTTGAGCAGGTAGGTTTATTATTTGAGAACACCTCGCATATCGCGAAGAATCAAGTATTTGATAGCCTATTTGCAAGAGAAAAACTTGGATCTACAGGATTGGGACAAGGAGTGGCTATTCCACATGGAAGAATAAAAGGTTTGCATAAAGCTACTGCAGCATTTGTTAGAATGAAAGAACCAATTTTATTTGATGCGCCAGATGGAAAGCCAGTTAATCTTATTTGTATTTTACTTGTGCCAGAAAAAGCAACTGACCAACATTTACAAATCTTAAGTGAACTCGCACAAATGTTTAGTATTAAAGATTTCCGAGATCGTCTATTAGCAAGCAAAGATTCTAAAAATGCCCATCAGATAATTTCTAATTGGACACCAGATGACCCAAATTAGTATAACTCAGCTATTTGAAGAAAATAGAGAAAAGCTAGGACTAACCTGGAAATCAGGTGCAAATGATGGTGATAAGAAACTTATAGATGAAACAATTTCCAAAACTAATCAGGGTATAATTGGTCATCTAAATTTTATCCACCCAAACTGGATACAAGTATTAAGCAAAGAAGAAGCTGATTATCTCAATCAGCTTGATGCCGAATCGCTACAGAACAATATGCAGCAACTTGCCGAAAGCGGTATGTCATGTATCATTGCTGCTGGAAATGTATCAATACCTGAACCCCTTAGTAAATTAGCTGAATCTACCCATACCCCTTTCATTTGTGCAAAACGATCAAGCTTAGAGGTAATGTGGCAATTACGCCCCTATTTATGGCGTGTGCTTGCACCATCAGACAGTATGCACGGTGTTTTACTAGATGTTTTAGGAATGGGCGTAATGATTACTGGAGAAAGTGGTGTTGGAAAAAGTGAGCTTGCTTTAGAATTAGTAAGCCGTGGCCATGGCCTTGTAGCAGACGATGTAGTAGAACTCAACCGTATAGCCCCAGAAACATTAGAGGGAAATTGCCCAGAAATATTACGTGATTTCCTTGAAGTACGTGGACTTGGGATGCTAAATATTCGTATTATTTTTGGTGAAACTGCAGTACGCAGAAGAAAAAATTTAGAACTTATAGTGCATTTACAGAAAGCCAATAGCTCTGACTTTAATGCACTTGAACGGCTTCCCATTAACAATGTTAATGAAGAAATTATGGGTATAAATATACGTAAAGTAATTATCCCTGTTGATGCAGGAAGAAATTTGGCTGTTCTAGTTGAAGCAGCTGTACGTAACTATATTTTACAATCACGTGGTATGGACAGCACCAAAAATTTCCTTGATCGCCATGAGCAAGAAATGGAAACCAAAAAAATTAAACCCTTAAAGACATAATAATAAAATGATAGCTACCCCACGAACATTCGCGCTAGCATTTACTGGAGCTTCTGGAATGCATTATGGCATAAGGCTTCTAGAAAAAATATTAGATAGTGGAAATAATGTCTATCTAATGTATTCTCCAGCTGCACAAATTGTTGCTCAGCAAGAAATGAAGTTAACACTATCTTCTCGTACTAAAGAAACAGAGGAATTTTTAATTGATCGTTTTAAAGCAAAGAAAGGTCAATTACGTATATTTGGACAAAAAGAATGGTTTGCTCCTGTAGCATCTGGTTCTAACCTAGTAGATGCTATGATAATTTGCCCTTGTTCAATGGGAACATTAGCTGCAATAGCTGCAGGACTAGCAAAAAATCTAATAGAACGTGCTGCAGATGTAATGCTTAAAGAGAATCAAAAAATTATACTAGTTCCTCGTGAAACACCTTTTTCAGCTATTCATCTAGAAAATATGCAAAAATTAGTTCGCTGCGGCTCAGTGATATTACCTGCCAATCCTGGGTTCTATAATCACCCTGAAAGGGTACAGGATCTAATAGACTTTGTAGTTGCAAGAATACTCGATCATCTAAATATAGAACACTCCCTTATTCCACGTTGGGGAAAATAAGATATTTAGTAATATTAATTTATACTAAAACAGCATCTATTAACTTATTAAAAATTTTTTCCTAACTATAAATTTTCTAATGCGCATTTATTTATAGATATTAACGAGATTTTCTGTTTAGATACCTGATAAATACCTGCCTCAGTAATAATAAAATCCATTGCAGCATCTTGTAAATTAGGATAAATATTATCTAGTTGCAATACCTCAAATGCTATGCCAATAACTAAGGGGCGCGGATTGATACTGAGAATTGTACGATCATAGTAACCACCCCCATAACCAAGTCGATACCCCTGTGTATCAAAGCCAAGCATTGGCACTATTATTACATTTAGTGTGACTAATTCAGTATTATCGGGGACAGGAATATTATAAGCACCAATTTTCATCGGAGCTTCCTCCCACCACCGACGAAAACATAGTGGATTTTTTCTTCCTTCTATTTCAGGAAGGGCAATTATCGCACCACGTTTTTGTAAAGAGATCATTGCGGGATGAGGATCATACTCTCCATGGCATGGCCAGTAAAATCCAATTGAGCTCCTATATAATATTGGAAAACCATACTCTAATGCGCTAGTTATTTTTATACTCCATTGTATACGATCATTTTTAGCAATTGCTTTTCTGCAAGCTAACAATTCAGACCTCTTTCTATCTCTCCATTCCTGCGAAATTTTCATCACCTAGGATTATTTATATCTAAATTTAAATTTAATAAGCGCCTCACTGGCGTCGGAATTCCAAGCTCTATCGCTCGGTTAAAAGTTATCCACTTAAGATTACCATTACTCACCAATAATTTCTTTGAATCAGGCAGTATTGATTGTGGATAAATTCGCAATTTAAAATGTGTAAATGAATGATTAATTGATGGTAGGTGATTCAACTGTTTTATCCTTAGACCAAATTTCTGATCACAATATAAGAAGATACTCTCATTTACTGGCATTTCTGGAAAACACCAAAGTCCTCCCCAGATACCATCTAAAGGTCTTCGTTCCAGTAGAATTTCCTGTTTCATAGTTATCATTAGCATCATAGTCTCTTTAATTAATATAGGTTTACGAAGCCTCCTCGTAGCAGGAAATTCATTTATTTTATTTTCCTGAAATGCAGAACATCTAATATGAATAGGGCATACAGTACATTTAGGATTATTTCTAGTACAAATAGCCGACCCTAAATCCATCAATCCCTGTGAATATGATTCTATATCTCCATTTGCTTTGCTCTCTGGTAATAAATCTTCTGCTTTCTTCCATAGTAATTTTTCTAATTCTTTGCCCACATGGCAACCCCTTACACTAAAATATCTCGTAAGAATACGTTTAACATTACCGTCTAATATTGCATAACGCTTTCCATATGCAAAAACCTGTATCGCAGCAGCAGTAGAACGACCTATACCAGGGAGTTTCTTTATAAAATCATTTTCATATGGGAACTTACCATGATACTTTTCCACAATTAAACGTGCTGTCTTATAAAGATTCCTCCCACGCGAATAATAGCCTAGGCCACTCCATAGAGCTAAAACATCATCTAGGGTCGCTAATGAAAGACTATTAATGTTAGGATAACATTGTAAGAATCTTTGATAATATGGAATTACTGTAGCAACCCTGGTCTGCTGTAACATAACTTCAGATAGCCAAATAGCATATGGATCACGCGTATTTTGCCAAGGAAGACTATGCCTTCCATGTTTTCTCTGCCAATTTATTAACTGGGACGAAAAATAAGAATCTTGTTTATTAATCAAAATTAATTAGACAATCATATCCCTTATAAAATTTGAGCTAAGTCATATTAATCCTAATAGAATTCTACTCTACCATTGAACTATGCTCGCGTGCTAAAATGAAAATTAATAGAATATTATTTTTCAACTGGCCCTGGAATCTTTTAACATGATACAACTCATCATAAATGGTCAGACGCAAAACTTTGATTCTACATTGAATATAACTCAATTGTTAGAACGAATGGCATTAAATAAAACACGTATTGCTATTGAATATAATGGCCAGATCGTTCCGCGAAGTAAATTTAAGGAACAAATATTGGTAAATGGAGATCAACTTGAAATAGTGATGGCTGTAGGAGGAGGATGATTCTTTTCGCTAATAAATATTTTTTATCTCTGTAAACTAACCTAAAAGATTAAATGTCTAACCTAATCATTCATGATAAAGAATATTCTTCTCGGCTTTTAGTCGGAACAGGTAAATATAAAAGCTTTACTCAAACACGTGAAGCAATTGATGCTAGTGGTGCTCAAATTATAACCATTGCTGTTCGTCGAACTAATATTGGTCAAAACACGAATGAGCCTAATTTATTAGACTTACTTCCACCATCAAAATTTACACTATTACCTAATACAGCTGGTTGCTTTACAGCTAATGATGCAATACGCACTCTACGACTTGCTCGTGAACTACTTGATGGTCACAATCTTGTAAAATTAGAAGTACTTGGTGATCCAAATACACTGTACCCTAATGTATTAGAAACAATTAAAGCTGCAAAAATCCTAATAAAGGAAGGGTTTCATATTATGGTATATACCTCAGATGACCCTATAGTAGCTAAACAACTAGAAGATATCGGCTGTGTTGCAATAATGCCATTAGCATCACTAATCGGTTCTGGTATGGGCATCCTAAATCCCTGGAGTTTAGAAATAATTATTAATAACTCTAATGTCCCAGTTATTGTTGATGCTGGAGTTGGAACAGCCTCAGATGCAGCCATAGCAATGGAATTAGGCTGTGATGGAGTATTAATGAATACCGCAATTGCTGCATCTGATAACCCTGTGTTAATGGCCTCTGCAATGAAAAAGGCAATAGAGGCAGGGCGTGATGCTTTCTTAGCAGGAAGAATGAAAAAGAAAACAACATACAATGCTAGCCCTAGCTCACCAATAAATAATACAATCTCCAAAAATAAATGTGCGTGATTTATTTTTCTCTACCTTAAATGTCACAACAACATAATGCTATTCGAAGCTTTGTACTTCGACAAGGCCGAGCCTCAAATGCACAACAGCGTGCGTACGAAAATTTATTCCCAAAGTATGGTCTACCCTACACGAAAAATCTTCTTAATTTTGAGTTAGTTTATGGGAGAAAGGCCCCAAGATACCTTGAAATAGGATCTGGTATGGGTGAAACAACAGTGTCCATTGCCAAATCACACCCACAAAATGACTATCTTGCAATTGAGGTTTACACACCTGGTGTAGGTAGTTTACTGAAACAAATTAAAGAATTTGAGCTAACTAATTTACGTATTATCCAACATGATGCAGTAGAAGTAGTAAAAAATATGATCCCACAAGAGTATCTTAATGGAATTCATATTTTCTTTCCTGATCCATGGCCTAAATTACGCCACCATAAACGAAGACTAATCCAGCCAGAATTTATTTCACTTTTATGCAAGCACCTAAAACTAGGTGGCTATATACATGTCGCTACTGATTGGAATAATTATGCGAATCAGATTCTTGAAGTAATGAGTAATGAATTAGGTCTAACTAACATAGAGAGAGAATTCTTGCAACGCTCAGAATATCGTCCATTAACTAAATTTGAACAACGTGGTTTACGATTAGGTCATAAAGTTTGGGATCTAGTATTCAAAAAGATTGATTCCTAATTCAAATTAGAAATCAAACCAAAAAAAGTTGCTGGGAGAGAAAATGATAAATCTGAAAAGAAATTCAAAAACATTAGAATTAGTTGAGGCATCGGGTATTAGAACTCGCACCTCATCAATCTATAAGCCGAATCAATCAGAAGATTTCAAAATCTCACGAAGCAAATTTGAAGATTTTCTTAAATGCCCAAGATGTTTCTATTTAGATAGAGTAAAAGGTCTAGTAAGGCCTGGTATGCCTGGCTGGGCATTAAATGAAACCACCGATCTTTTATTAAAAAAAGAATTTGATCGATGTCGTGAAAAACAAATTTCTCATCGGATACTTATTGAAAATAAGCTTGAGCATATTGTTCCATTTAAACATGAAGAGATGGATCGGTGGCGCGATTCTCTAAGGCATGGTCTGATGACTAGGTTTGATGCCACTAATATTATTTTAAGTGGCGGTATTGATGATATTTGGCAAGATACGAAGACCAAAGATTTGATTGTGGTGGACTATAAATCGCAGGCGAGTTCCCATCCAGTTGAAACAGATTCGTATCTCAAATCAGGATGGCATCAAGGTTATAAGAATCAAATGGATTTTTATAATTACCTTCTTAATTCAATGGGATTTAAGACATCGGATACCTCTTACTTTTTAGTGGTTAATGCAAATAGATCTGCGGAAGGTTTCAATGGTGTAATGGAATTTTCTGAGACCTTAATTCCTTACAAACATGATACGTCATGGATAGAGGGAAAAGTTTACGAAATGATTACATGTATAAATAGTAGCAAGGTGCCTAAAAATAATCCAAGCTGCGAGGGTTGTGCCTATACAAGGCAGGTTTTTAATTTAATAAGAAATAAATGATAGATCTAGAAAAACCCTTGTTTACAAGGGTTTTTCTAACTGGCGGAGAGCGAAGCCTGGAATTTGATTAGAATAGCACCCCATTGAAATTTTTTTGACCCCAAAATCTACAAATATTTTTATAAATTTTATTTTTCCGGAAGAAAAATTTGTAACAAATCATTAAGAAAACGCTTCCCAGCATGAGTTGGAGCTATATGGGAATGACTACGTATTATCAATCCGCGCTGCTCAGCTTCATTTAACTGTTGTTGGATACCTGTAATTAATAGTCCAGTGCGCTCCTGTAATAACGCTATTTCAAACCCATCTGTAAGCCTCAAAGCATTCATTAAAAATTCAAACCACCTATCATACTTATGCACCTCATGTTGTTCCTGTAATAGAGCATTTGAAGAATTGATATCTACTATTTCCTTTAGAAGATACTCCTTTGGGTTTTTATATCGCATCTGTCTCACTATCCTGTCTGCAAAACTAATCTTGCTATGTGCACCTGCTCCTATACCAAGATAATCTCCAAAAAGCCAATAGTTTAAATTGTGCTTTGATTTATATCCTGGGTAAGCAAATGCTGAAGTCTCATAATTTATATAACCACTTCTCTCAAGCCTTTCTTCAATCATCAGTTGCATATTTGCAGACAAATCATCATCTGGCAAAGGTGGTGGATAATGATGAAAGAATGTATTTGGTTCTAGTGTAAGATGATAAGCGGAAATATGCTGAACATTGAAATTACACGCAGTTTCAATATCTTTTTCAGAATCCTTAATTGTCTGATTAGGAAGCGCATACATCAGATCTAGATTAATATTATTGAAGTATTTTTGCGCAATTTCTATTGCGCTATAAACTTCCTTATCATCATGAATACGCCCAAGGTTATAAAGGTGCGTTGGATTAAAGCTTTGTACGCCAATAGACAAGCGATTAATACCTGCAGTACTAAAATCGTAAAATTTATTTGATTCAAATGTTCCTGGATTAGCTTCTAACGTAATCTCAATTTTATTCTCGAGAGGTAGCAATGTTCTAACTGTAGTAAGTATTGAATCAATTGACCGGGCACTAAATAAACTTGGTGTGCCCCCACCAAAAAAGATACTATTAATTTTACGATCCCATATTTGGGGTAAAGAAATCTCTAGATCACGGACTAATCTAGATACATAATCATGCTCTATCAAATCAATATTCCCAGTAATTTGATGAGAATTAAAATCACAATATGGACATTTCTTCATGCACCATGGAATATGAATATAAAGTCCCAAGGGTGGAAGTTGCTTCAACTTTGGAGATTTAGAATTTAGTATTTCAGAGTGAGAGATTATAGAAGCCATAGTAAAATTATACTTGGCAATAAAAATATTTTATGAAAAGCATTATAAATCTATTTATCTCAAATACTTATAAGATTATCTATTGACTCTTCACTAAGATACCTATTTAATCTTCTTAAGGCTTTTCCACGATGACTCATCATATTTTTATCTTCAATAGAAAGCTCAGCAGCTGTTTTGTCTAAATCTTTAAGGTAAAAATAGGGATCGTAACCAAATCCAGAATTACCTCT
>CEUZ01014217.1_pt1 | contig 11914 bp, 9 predicted proteins | sample 361511 | NCBI WGS metagenome assembly CEUZ01 (sample SAMEA2622822, study PRJEB7988) | marine metagenome | biome: marine biome (ENVO:00000447); feature: surface water layer (ENVO:00002042); material: "saline water (ENVO:00002010), including plankton (ENVO:xxxxxxxx)" | depth 5 m
TTCAATTTTAGCACCTAAAGTTTTCATTTTTGCATTAACTGTTTTAACCTCTCCAAATAAATATCTTAAAAGATCAATATAATGAATTCCTTGGTTTGTTAATGCTCCACCATCATGAGAAAAGGTTCCTCTCCAAACAGACAAATTGTAATATCTTTGGGGCCTACACCATCTTAATTGTAAACTTACAATTCTAATTTCGCCTAATTGATTTTTATTTATTAAATCCTTTAGTTTGGCAATACATTTATTATTTCTATTTTGAAAAACTGGATATATTTTTTTTTTATATTTTTTAGCAGTCTTATAAAGTTTCTTTACCTCTGAAGATTTTAAACAAATCGGTTTTTCTATTATAAGATTTTTTTTATATTTTTTCAAAATATCCATAGCTTGAGAATAGTGCATGCCTGATGGTGTTAATATAACTACTAAATCTAATTTTTTTTCTTTTTTAAGCATTTCATCATAATGTCTATAACCTTTAATTTTATAATAATTTAAATAATTACTAGTTTTATCTATTTTAAAATCACTTATAGCTAAAATTTTAAATCTTTTTATCTTACTAATAGCCTTTAAGTGTTGTCCGGCAATTTTTCCAGCTCCAATTAATCCTATATTAATATTTTTTTGCATAATTCTTTAACCAAAATTCCAATGATGGTACCTGCCATTCATAATCTAAATCAAAACCTCCTTTAGAAAATATTGGTGCAATTTTTTTGCCCATCCATTTTTGTGGCAACAAAGAGTTTTTCATATTTTCTAAACATTCGGGTCTTACAACAGATACAGACATATCAGCATAATAAACATCTCCTTGAGAATCTCTATCGCAGTTTAATTTGTTTACTTTGCCAAATGTTTTAAATGAAACAAAAGGCTTTAAACAACCTGATTTTCTATCTAACTTTCTTGCTCTTAGTGGACTCCACATATTGTAAATTGAAGTTGAAACAGCTGAGTCATATTTTTTATTTTTTCTTAAAATTTCTATCCCTCTATCAATCATATTTCCGGTTACGGTAGCTGCATTTGCAAATAAAAGAACTACGAACTCAATATCTCTTGTCCTTAGTCCAAGAGTCTTTTTTCCCTCAAAATATGCATGCTGAAAAACTTTCTCACCCAAAACTTTGTCGGTTGTTAATGATTTTGGTCGTTTAATAATATTCGTTTTATATTTTTTTGAAGTTTTTTCTATAACCTTGCAATTTGTAGAAACAAAAATTTTTTTTACAAATTTAGATTTTTTAGCTGCTATCAATGGATACTCACATAAACGTTTACCTAAAATTATTTTAATATTTTTATTTTTAAAGCCCTTGCTTCCAGAGCGTCCAATCATTATTGCAAATATCATAATTTTTTATTTTAATATCATTAATTTCAATATTTCAAAACTTTTATATTAATTTAACTAGTTTTTGATTTTTCCCATGCAACTTTTTTTTCAGATATAAATCAACTATTTTATTAGAATAATATAAATACACAGATTTGAGATGATATGGTTTGAAATTTGAAGCATAAAATACCTTTCCACCTGTTTTAAGAATCCCCTTAATTTTTTTATTTTTCAAAACATTGATCAATTTAATAATTTTTTTTGCTACAATAATTAGCGATTTGTTAGTAACATCATGCATATTATCTCCATAATTTAATTTCGGTTTAACTTGAGTAATAATTGGTCCAGAATCAACTTTTTCTGTTAGAAAATGAATAGTTGCTCCAGCATTATTTGGCTCTAAAAAATAAAAAGCCCAAAAATTACAAGCATCCCCCTTAAATTTAGGAGTAATACCTGAGTGAATATTGATTGTATTCTTAGGTAAAATTGAAACTACACTTTTCTTAAGAAAACCAACTCCATAAACAATTACTATAGATGGTTTAATTTTTTTTATAAAATTTTTAACTAAATCAGAATTTAGATTTTTTTCTGTAACAGTAATATTATTAATATTAGAAAAGTTTAAATTTATATTTTTAAAAAATTTTTTTTCTGAAATATCTCTATCTCTAAAATGTTTTAAAAAAAGTTTTTTTTCAATTTTCGTTACTTTAGATTTAAATAATATTTTTTTTTTTATTCTTTTTTGATAAATAATTCCATCAACTTTAAATTTTTTCAAAATTTTTGATAAAATAAATTTATTTCTTAAATCCGATCCAATCATTAGTAGGATTTTTTTTTTAATTTTTTTTCTCATTTAATTTAATAAATAAAGATAATTTATTTAGAAACTTTAATGTTGAATTTTTATATCCAAGAGAAACTCTAATACTAAAAAATTTTTTGTTTTTTGTATTGAAATTTCTTAGCCTAACTAAAATTTTTTTTTTTCTCAAAAATGATTGAATATTTTTACAAGTTTGTTCTGAAAAAAAAATATTTATAAAATTTGTATCACTATTTAAAAAATTTAAATTATTTTTTTTACAAAAATTATAAACCATTGACTTGCTTTGATTGATATTTTTTATATTTTTTTTTAAGATTTGGTTATTTTTTAGCAAATATGATGCAAATTTTAAACCTATGGAATTAACGTTATGAAGCGGTCTAACTTTGTTTACTTCTTCAATATTTTTTTCATTTGAAAAAATGCATCCTACTCTAAGTCCGGCAGATCCATAGCCTTTTGAAAATGTTCGAATAATAAATAAATTTTTATATTTTTTAATTAAGTTGATTTTGCTTGAATGAGAAGAAAAATCTACATAAGCTTCATCGATTATAACTAAAAAATTTTTTTTACTAGATAAATCTAAAATTTTTTTAACTTTTTTATCCTCTAGGCTAGTACCAGATGGTTGGTTGGGATTGGCTATGTAAAAAATTTTTATTTTTTTATTAATTACTTTTTTTATATCTTTTTCATCTACATTAAAATTTTCATCATAGTAAACTTTTAGTAATTTACTTTTAAATAAGTCTGCATAAAATTCAAACATTGCATATGAAGGGGTTAAACTAGCTACTTTATTTTTTTTTTGAACAAAAGTCTCAAAAATGTACTTTAGTCCAGCATCTGAACCTGGTGTAATTAAAACATTTGTTTCTTTAACATTAAAAAAATTTGATAAGGCTTTAATTAAACTATGTTCTTGGGGGTAATTTACTATATCCTCACTCAAAATAGTTTTTTTAAAATTATTTAAAACATTATTTTCATACCTATCTATTCTCTCATTTTTATCCATTCTGAGAAAGTTTTTTAATTTTTTTTGAATTCCATCTCCCGTTCTACTTACGTGAAAAGTATTTAATTGAATTTTCATTATCTTATTTTTTATTTTTACTTATCTCATTAATTAAACTATTGATACCTAGCTCAAGTTTTACTTCATTTTTTAGTTTGAGTGTTTTACCCTTTCTAATCTTGTAAGTAAAAGGGTTTTTTTTATAATTATAGATCATCTTCTTGTTTTTAAAAATAACTTTAGTTTTTGGTATTATATTTTTTATAACATTTATAATTTTTCTAACTGTAAGGGCCTTACCTCCAATTATATTAATATATTTATTTTCAAATTTCCGCTTTAAAACTTTAACACATATTTTTTTTAAATCATTGACGTGAATGTAGCTACGAATTTCTTTTCCGTCAGAAAATCTGGTTATTTTTTTTTCTTTTAATGCTTGAATAATAAAGTTTTTAATTGGATTAAATTTATTTGATCTTGGTCCATATAATGAACCAAAACGTAATATTGTATATTTTAATGGATATTTTTCTGAGTATCTTTCTATGATCATTTCAGATGAAAGTTTGCTTGTACTATAAAAACCTCCCTGCTGACTGATTGCATAAATAGAACTAGCAAAAATGATTCTTTTAACACCAGACTTAATGGCTGCCTCTAAAATATTTACAGTACCATAAATATTAATTTTTATTGCATTTAAGTGTTTTTTATTGGCTTCTTTTATGTCGGCAACAGCGGCAAAATGATAAATAACATCCTGATTTTTACAAGCATTTAGCACCTTAGAAGTATCTAAAATATTTCCTATAATCATTTTTTGATTATTTTTTATATATTTTGACCTCCTGTTATCAAAAATTGTAACTCTGTATTTTTTTTTACTTAGCTCGTCAGCTAAATTACTAGCAAGAAAACCTGACCCACCAAAAATAATAATTTTTTTTTTTTTCATTTTAATTATTTTTCACAATCAGTTCATAAATTTTTTCGCTACAATTATCACTTACATAACAAAAATCATCTAGGTTAAAATTTAATACTTGTTTATCTTTCATATTTTTTAAAATTAAATTTTCAACTTTGTTTTTAAAGTCTTCGTATGAATTTATTCTTATGTTTAAAGAAGAACTTATATCACCTAAAAATTGATTATTTCTATTTTTTGGATCTAAATAAAAAGAATTTTTTTTAAGAGATTGCATTTCAATTATCATAGATGAAGCCCAACTACAAATAAATTTTGAGTTAAATGAAATTTCATAAGAATTTTTATTTTTTTCTATTATTTTTATATTGCTTTTTTTTAAAAAATTTTCTTCAAATTTATTTTTATTATTTGCATGATGCATAAAGCCTATTGATAAATTTGGATATTCATTAGATATATTTATTAACCAATTAAGATGTTCAATATAATCTACTCTATGAAACTTAGATCTATCATTTGCACTATTTGGGTAATGTTCGTTTCCTCCTAAGCATAAAATATCGTATCCTTCTTTAGTATTAGTAGGTTTGGTATAATAATAATATTCCATAAAAAATGAACCAATCGGTATCTGTTTTCCAATATATGATTTAGTATTTTCATTAATTTTAACCTTGTTACCATATGTAAGAACTATATCTGAATGATAAAAAAAACCTGTTTGATTTTTTGCATTAATATTCTTCTGAATTACCATTGAGATTCCATTGCATTTCTTTTTTAATAGGTAATTTTTAATGTTGTTAGTATCGTAATGTATATGGGACAAGACATATTTAAAATTCATCTTTGAAAACAAACTATCAAAAAATAAGAAATCATCTATTAAGTTTAGGAAAAAGTAAAAAAAATTAATTCTAAGTTTGGCTGAAATTTTTAAATTTATAATGATCATTTTAATATAAAAGAATAAAAATTTAATATTAAAAGTATAATTAAAAAATCTTTTTTCATAAAAAACAAAGTGATTATTTAATCTCATTTTAGACTTTGAAGATGATCTTATTGCAATTAAGTTGTTGTAAAAATAATTTGAAAGCTTCTCATATCTATTCAGCTCTCTTTGACTTTTAATATTGTCTAATAGTAAATCAAAATTTTTTTTTTTATTACTTTTATTTTTTTTAAAAAATATAATGCAAAAAAAATAAAAAATATTTATCAAGAAATAAATTGGTATCAGTAAAATTGATATTTTATTTTTAAATTTGAATTTTTTATAGTCGTATGAATTAAAAAAATTTTTTTTTACAAAAAAATCTATTTCTTTTTCTGGCAAACCAGTATTTAAGCTGATTATTTTTTTCCATTCATAAAAATCTTTATTATCTAAATAATTATCAATTTTTTTAATTAAATTTTTGCAATTAACTTCAATATCATCGTCCCTATTTAAGTAAAAGTTATTATCTCTCATTATTAATTATTGAAAAAATTCATCAATTGTTATTGATAAAAAGTACTATGAAAAAGTGTTTCTTTAATGGCTTTATTTTTAAATATATTTCTAAACAAGCTCTTAAACCTAGGTAGAAAATAAAATATGTATCTTAATGATCTTTTAAATTTTGATACATAATCATTTTTTTTTTCATATTTTTTATAATCTAAAAATAATTTTTCAAAGTTATAGTCCGGCAAATATTCTTCTTCAAAGAAGAAGATATTTTCTTTATTATTTATATTTAAATTGTTAGGATTTTGATCTGAAGTGTTTACATGTCTTAAATGGTAATGCATTCTTTCCTTTCTTGAAAACCCTTGATGTAAAAGTGCTGCTTCAAAAAAAAGTACATCGCCAGCCTCAGCATTAATTACATCAAAAATACTTTTTGGTAAATTTGCACGTCGTAGATTTTCTCCATCGGGTTGGCCAGTTAAAGAAAAGCCATATTGTTCTAGCATATAATTTTTATCTTTTGGAACGATTCTAAAACCTTTTTCTTCTTTCAAATAAATTACCGATTGAATTTGATTTGGAGTTGGAAATGTATCTCCATCTCTATGCCATACACCTTGATAATTAAATAAATTATTAAATGCATGCAATCTTATAACTGTGGTTTTAAAAGTTTTCCAATTTGATATCTTGATCAATTCTTTTCCATAATTAAGTCTATTAAATAATTTAAAAATATTATTATTAAGTTTATTGTTCAGGGGATAGTCTAATCCAAATACATTTATATTTTTATTGAAATATGGATAATCATTATAAACCCTAATTAACGGCCATAAGTTTTTTTTAGCTTTGGCAAACATATTTTCAGATTCTTTTTTAAGCTCGTTTAGCAAATCTTTGCTCAAACAATTTTTTATTAAAATATAGCCTTTTTTATGAAAATTATTCATTTTATGTTCATCTATTACATTAATAATAAAAATACCAAAAGACCACTATTTAAGATTATAATACTTATCCTTAGCCATTAATTTACATAGAACTTTTGTAAAAATCACTTTTTTGAATAAGTTCTTTATGGTCTCCTATTTCTGAAATAGTTCCATCCTTCATTATAATTATTTGATCAGCATCGTTTAAATTTTTTAATGAATGAGAAATAATTATAAGTGTTTTTTTTTCTTTTTTGACGAATTCAAATAAATTTTTAATAATAATTCTTTCTAAATTTTTTTCTAAGTTGCTTAAAGACTCATCTAACAAAATTATATCTTTATTTTGGTACAAAGTTCTTGCTAAACCAATTCTTTGTTTTTGACCACCAGATATATTGGAACCTTTTTCATTTAAAGTTTGATCAATTCCATTTTTTTGTTCTTTTAAAAAATCATCTAAACAACAAATATCTATTACTTTACTAAGTTTATCTTTATCAATTTTTTCCTCAAATATAGAAATATTTTCTTTTATAGTTCCTGGAAATAAATGATTATTTTGGTCGGCGTAAGAAATGTCCGTTACTTCGTAATTATATGATTCAATATTTTTTTTTCCATCTATCACAATTGTGCCTTCTTGTGGTTTTTTGAATCCAGCGATTAAGTCCGCTAACGTTGATTTTCCACAACCAGAAGGTCCAATGATTAAATTGATTGATTTTTTCTTAATTGAAAAATTTATGTCATGAATCCCAGATCTAAAATTTTTTTTATAAAAATATTTAAAATTTTTGAATTCAATTTTGTCAAAATAATTATAAATTTTATTATTATTATCTATATAAACTTCTTTTTCTTTATTAACTGCCTCGTCTAAAACTATTTTTAGTGAAGGCAAAAGTCTACTAACTGCAAGAGTGGCATTGTTTATTGAGCCAAAACTATTATTAATTTTATAAACTGCTGCTAAATATACGATTATTGTTGGAAGATAATTTTGAAAATTATTTATATTTTCAGATAAATAGTAAACTAAAAATATGATTATAAAAAAAGTCAAAGATCTTATAACTACTGATGGTATATTTAAAATTGATTGAATTATTATTTCATTATTTCTAAAATGATACGCAAAATTTAAAAATTGTTTTTTGAAAAAATTTTCCTTTTTATTAATTTTAATAATTTTGAAGGCAGAAAAAATTACACTTACCAAAGAAAATATTTTTTCTTGAAAATGATGTCTAATATTTGTTTTTTTTACTATAATTTTTTTACCGGTTAAAATTGTCAAAAAAAACAAAACAAATAAAAACAATGTTAGAATTAATGTATACTTGACTGATATAAAAAATAGGAAAAAATATATTGCAATCACAATACATAATTCTCTAAGTATATTGCCTATTTCAAATATCATACTTACAGACTCTCTAGTTTGAACGAGAATTTTTTGTGTTAAATCTCCAGATTTGGCTTGATCAAAAAATTCAAAATTTTTTTCCAAATAATTATTCATAATTTTTTTTTTTAAAGAAAATTCAATCTCTTCTCTCAGATATCCACTGATAAAAAAAGAGATAATTTGCAATAATGCTGATAAAATAAATAAAGAACCAAATATTATAAAAAATAGCAATTTAAATTTATCAAATGTTAAATTAGTTTCAAAAAACTCATTTATGTAGTTTAAGTATTTTTGGTTTTCATTTGCAGATCCTAAAAAATCGAAAAGTGGATAAAGAGATCCTATTACCGAAGTTTCTGCTAAAGATAAAAGAATAATAATTAAAAAGAAAGCTGGAATTAAAATTTTCTTTTTTTTTGACTCTGAAAGTAAAGTTTTTAATTCTTTGCTGGCATCAAAAATAATCTTTAAAAACATTTTTTTTTAGAATATATACAGTATTTATATTGTGATAATAATTATTTTTTTAAATTGATGACTTGTAAGATTGTATCTTTCGATTTAATTAAATAATATTGGCTTTTTAATGAAAATTGTATCAATTTATCCAGCTCCGTTTGATGTTCAATTAAGACATGAGGCCAATTCTTCTATCTTAAGTAACAATAAAATATATGCTTATGAAGAAGGAAAGATAACCTCTGTTAAAAATGAACCAACTTCGCTTTTCCCAGAAAAAAGTTTGATGATGGGATTTAAAGAGTTAAATATTATTCCTGAAAATATTGACCTATGGGTATTTCCTAGAACATCAAAAAAAATTGATGAAAAAGCTTTATATTTATTTTTTTCCTTTTTTTTAAAAGCTTACACGAAAAAAAAAAAATACTTTAAAAATTGGTTAAAAAAAAAAGTTAGAATAGTTAAACATCATGATTTACATACTTTTTCGTCTATAGGTTGTTCTGGTTTCTCTAATGGAGCTTATATAAATTTTGATGGAGGAGGAGATTTAGGTGATAAAAGGAATTGTACTTGGGGAATCTTTAATAAAAATAAGCTATCAGAAATGGGTAATGCGTATGGATTGAATAATATAGCTAGTTTTCATGCATTTATAACTGATCTTTGTGGGTTTAAATCTGACAATGGAAAAGTCACTGGTATTGCTGCATATGGAAAAATTAATACTAATCTAAAAAAAAAATTATATAGAGTTTTAAAAATTGACAATAATAAAATTATATTTAACCGCAAGAGATTCAAAAATTCTAAACCAGATTTAAAAAAACTAGATGTGAATGAATATGATAGATATAAAATTCTCAATCCTTTTCCAGCATATTCAAATATCTCTAAAATATGCAAAGGTTTTAAATTAGAAGATATAGCGGCAACTGCAGAAAATATTATTGAAGAATGTATAATTGATTTTTTACAAAATATAAAAAAAAAAATAAATAATAAAAAAATAAAGCAAGTAGTATTTTCTGGTGGTCTATTTTTAAACGTAAACTTAAATGCCAAAATAGAAAAATCAAAAATTTTTGAAAATTGTTTTTTTCCTCCAGCTCCTTCAGACTCTGGATTGGCCTTAGGAGGGATTTTTTCCCAGATTAAAAACAACAGTATAAAAAACTCAAAACTAGGTATGTCTCCATTGTTAGGCCCTTCTTTTAATGATAAAGAAATTGAAAAAAATCTTAAAAAGTTCAAACTTTTTTATAAAAGGCCTAAAAATATTTATAAAGATATTGCTATGAATATATCAAAAGGAAAAATAATTGGTTTATTCAATGGTAAAGCTGAATACGGCCAGAGATCCTTAGGATCAAGATCAATACTAGCTGATCCAACTAATAAAAATTCAAAATATAAACTTAATATGATTTTAAAAAGAAGAGATTGGTTTATGCCTTTTGCACCAGCAATAATGGACAATCATTATAAATATTGGTTTGATAAAAGTGAAAAACCATCATTATATATGCAAAAAGCTGTGAAAGTTAAAAAAAATAAAATAAAATTTATTCCATCAGCAACACATGTGGACGGAACTTGTAGAGTTCAGTACGTATGTAGAAAAAAATTTCATAATTTTTGGAAAATAATAAAAGAATTTTATAAATTAAAAAAAATCCCAATGGTTTTAAATACTAGCTTTAATAGACATGGTATTTCAACAATTTCTACTCCTAGACAAGCTATTGAACACTTAATGGAAGGATGCATTGAGATTCTTTATATAAATAATTTTAAAATAGAGTTGTCCAAAAATAGAAAATTAAAATCTTTTGTGATAAAAAAAATATCAGAAGAAAATTTACTTAAATTAGAAAATATAAATTGGAGAAAAAAATTAAACTAACCTTTTTATGTTAAGCATTAAATATATAACTCATGCCTGTTTATTTATTACAATTGGTAAAATAAAAATTTTAGTAGATCCCTGGTTAAAAGGCCCAAGTTGGGGAGGCAATATATGGCACTTTCCAAAAAATCATTTTTCAATTAAAGACTTCTCTAAACCGGATATAATTTTTTTCTCCCATGGTCACGATGATCATTTTCATCTTCCCACTATTAATGAAATGCCAAATTCTTGGAAAGAAAATTGTAAAATAATTAGTGCCAATTATGGAGTAGAAAATGACTGGTGGTTGAAAGAATTAAAAAAGGTAAGGTTTAAAAAAATTAAACTTTTGAAACACCTTGAAGAATTAAAAATTAATAAAAACTTCAGTATTAAATTATTCGTAAACGATCAAGGTGAAACTGATTGTTCTTTACTCCTTACATACAAAAACAAAAAAATTTTTTTACAAACTGACAATGTAATGTCAAAAAAACAAGCAAAATTAATTGTTAAAAAAAATAAAATAGATATTTGCTTTATCATGCCTTTTATGACTGGTTCTTTTCCTGCATTTTATAGATTAAGACCGAATAACCCAAACTTAATGATTAAAGGTTCTCAATTAAAAAAAATTAATTCTTTAAAATATTCATCAGGTATAACAAAAATATTAAAACCTAAGTACGTAATTCCATATGCTAGCGATGTTGCATATATGGGAGAAAATTTTTATGCCAATCTTTTAAATAGTTCAAATAAGAATGAATTCAAAAATTTTATATTAAAAAAAAAAATTAAATCGAAAGTTAAAATTATGTCTCCAGGAGATCGACTTTTTTGGAAAAATAATAAATGGAAATTTAATTTGAGTAAATACCATTTTTCTTATGAGGATCTTAATAAATTTTACTATGAAAATGTAGAGCATTATGACGCTATTAATGAAGAGGAAAAAAAATACTTAAAGCCTGATATCGCTGAGCTCAGAAAAATTTTTATAAGAAAAATTAAAAAATATTTTTTATACAATAATCCAAATATAAATTTTTTAGTAATATTCAAAATTAAAGAAGGTAAAAATCAAATAATTAAATTTAAACTTTCTAAAAAAAATATTAGTCATAAAATATTAAAAAAAATAAATAGTAAAAATAATTTAATTATTGAAATAGAATCATTTAGATTAAGAAAAATGCTGCGAGGCGACTATCCAATGCAATTTCTTACATTTCATAATGGCGGGTATCATTGCATTCGATCTAACTTGAAACTTACAGAAAAGGAAAAAAAATTTTGGAATTGGATTAATTTTTTTTCAATAAATATCTAAAAATGACAATAAATTGTAGAGCATGTGGAAAAAAAAAAAAATAAATTTATTTATACGACTAAGAAATTACCTGAATATATTTGGCCATCAACAAATGAAAAAATTTTAAAATCATCTTGCAAAGTTTCTATTTGTAAAAAATGTGGACATATACAGTTACAAAAATTTAGTAAAAAAAAAATTGCTAGTTTTTATGGATCAAAAACTTTTGTAATAAATAATTCAAAAGAAATGCTGCGTAGAAAGCAAAAAATATTAAAAGCATTTGGCAAA
>CEUZ01093881.1_pt1 | contig 11907 bp, 10 predicted proteins | sample 361511 | NCBI WGS metagenome assembly CEUZ01 (sample SAMEA2622822, study PRJEB7988) | marine metagenome | biome: marine biome (ENVO:00000447); feature: surface water layer (ENVO:00002042); material: "saline water (ENVO:00002010), including plankton (ENVO:xxxxxxxx)" | depth 5 m
CTTATGAATTAATGATTATTTTTGATGGCGATCTTAGTGAAGAAGCCGTTTCTGGTTATTTGTCCAATATCACTTCAACTGTAGAGAGTGAAGACGGCAAAGTAGTGAATCTTTTAAACACTGAGCCATGGGGAAGACGTAAATTTAGTTATCGCATTAACCACAAGTGGGAAGGGTTTTATGTTGTGCTTGAGATAGCTACTCAAGCATCAAATATTGATTCGAGCGATCGTATTCTTCGCTTAGCTGATAGAAGCGAAATAGTGCGACACAAAATCATTCGTCTTCCTGACGATGAAGCGGTAAAACGGGGTCTTTTAGAAGGGGAAACTGTTTAAATAACAATTTGAATTGGAGTAGATATGGCATTTGATAATACGGTAACAATTGTTGGGAACGTGACGCGCGACCCGGAACTTAGATATACGCCAGCTGGCGCGGCGGTGGCTAATTTTGGGGTTGCTTGGAATCGAAAAGGTCAAAATGATGAAGACGTAGTCTCATTTTTTGACGTCACATGTTGGAGAAATCTTGCTGAGAATGTTTCTGAATCAATAAGCAAAGGTTCTCGCGTTATTGTTTACGGACGTTTAGATCAGAGGTCATGGGAAAACCAGGATGGAGAAAGAAGATCAAAAGTAGAAATTGTTGCCGATGATGTTGCTCCGAGTTTGAAATGGGCTACAGCTGATTTAACTCGTAACGAGTTTAGAGGTGGAGATAGTGATAGCAGTGGAGGTAGTGGTGTCAATGACTCCAGTTCAGTAGATAGCACTTCGAATTATCCCACAGATGAGGAACCGTTCTAATGGCACGAAGAGAAATGAAAAATTCACAATTTGATGACAAAAATGGTCGAATAAGAAGAGTAAGAGTTAGTCCTCTGACAATTGGAAAAATAGATTATGTTGATTATAAAGACACTGATTTGCTGAATAAGTTTTTGTCTGAGAGATCAAAAATTAAAGCGCGTCATAACAGTGGAAATGATGCTCAGCAACAGAAGGCTGTTGCAAAAGCTATAAAAAACGCACGTGAGATGGCATTAATGCCCTATAAAGCGACAGTTACCACGCAGAGGCGTGAAAGAAGAAATGAAAACGACCGTTCAGATAGAGCTTCTGGTCCACTCCCACAACCAACGTCACCTCCACCTGCAAATGAGGGTGAGGATTTTGAATTGTCAGATAATTATGAAATTGAAAAGAACCCAGAAGTGATTGATTCAATTTCTAATGAGTTTGATGAACAGATTGCAAATATCTCTGAGAGTGAAATAAGTGAAACAAGTGAAGAAGGAGAAGAGTTGTGAAGGTTCTTCTTCGTTCTGATGTAGAAGGTCTTGGTAGAACAGGTGACATTGTTGATGTCGCTCGTGGACACGCAAGAAATTTTTTATTGCCAAGAGGTTTAGCCGTTGAAGCATCTTCGGGAGTTACTGCTCAAGCTGAAGCCATGCAAAGAAAACGTGCTTTGAAAGCTATTGAAGACAAGGCTGATGCTGAAGAAATCGTTTCTCGCTTAGATGGAGTGGTTATTCAAATTTCTGCTAATGCTTCTGAGAGTGGAAAACTTTTTGGATCGGTAGGTGTTGCAGAAATTTCACAAGCACTACATGACCAAGTTGGTTTAGAGATTGACAGAAAAGATATTTCCGGTGACCCAGCAAAAGAAGTGGGTTCTCATTTATTTACATTACATTTGCATCCTGAAGTCGAGATGCAGTTAAGTGTCGATGTCCAGAGTGAAGTTTGAAGTTATCCCCAGAAATTTTTAGTCTTCCACAAGTTAATTCACAAACTGGTCCACTTAAAAAACCTACTTTTCCCCTATGTTTTTAGGGTTTTCCTCTAGCGTTCCACAAGTAAATAGTGACAAAGTGGGACACTTGTGTGAAATGTTTGGAGGATAACTTTGAGTGCACTTGAAGAGGATTGGGAAAATTTTGAAGAACTTTCATCCTTTCCGACGCCTTCAAAAAGACAGAAGATTGGCAGAGTCCCTCCGCACAATATTGAAGCCGAGGCTTCTTTGTTAGGTGCAATGCTTTTATCTAAAGACGCAATTGCAGATGCACTTGAGGTAACTTCTTCAGAGCATTTTTATAAACCCTCACATGCGCATGTTTTTGACGCAATTTGTGGTCTTTATGCAGCGGGTGAACCAGCTGATCCAGTAACTGTTGCTGATGCTTTAGATCGCGCTGGACTCCTTGAAGGCATTGGTGGTCCTGGAATGTTGTTGGATCTTCAAGCAATGACACCAGCAATTACCTCCGCTTCTTCTTTTGCCAGAATTGTGCAAGATCATGCAATGCTTCGTGGATTAATTGGTGCTGCAAATGAAATGGCAGAGATTGGTTATAGCAGACCTGAAGATGTGCCTAAAGCTGTTGATGAAGCTGAAAATCTTGTATATCAATTAGCCCAAGGAAGAATAAATGATTCTATGGGTCAGATGCGTGATTTGTTAGATCAAACTCTCGATGCAATGGAAGAAAGACAGCAGGGTAAGGGTTTAACAGGAGTTCCAACTGGCTTTAAAAGACTTGATCAACTTACTTCTGGTTTGCAGAAAGGTAATCTTATAATAATTGGAGCTAGACCGTCTGTTGGTAAAACATCTTTGGGTCTTAATATTGCAACTCATGTTGCAACTGTTTCAAACAATCCTGCTTTGATTTTTTCATTGGAGATGAGTCGTTTGGAATTAACTCAACGGATTCTTTGTTCAGAAGCAAGAGTTGATTCTCAGAAAATTGTGAACGCTCAAATGAATGATGATGACTGGGTTCGTATAAATAAAGGTATTGGACATTTAGACGAGGCACCCATTTATATTGATGACAATCCGGGTGTTTCGATAATGGAAATTAGAGCTAAAGCTAGAAGACTCAAAAGTCGTATAGGGAGCTTGGGAATAATTGTTGTTGACTATTTGCAACTTATGACAGGGAGATCAGCAGCTGAGAGTAGGCAAGTTGAAATTTCCGAAATAAGTCGTGGACTTAAGCTTTTAGCACGAGATTTAGAAACTCCAGTTTTAGGCATTTCACAGTTATCAAGAAGTTTAGAAAGTAGACAAGATAAGAGACCAATGCTTTCAGATCTTCGCGAGTCTGGTTCTATCGAACAAGATGCTGATTTAGTTATGTTTATTTATCGTGATGAAATGTACAACCCTGAAAGCAATGAAATGGGAATTGCTGAAATAAACCTTGCAAAAAATCGTAACGGTCCAGTTGAGAGAGTGCGATTAGCATATATGCCTAATTTCACTAAGTTTGCCGATTTGTCAAGAGCGGGTGAACCTGAATCTATTGCACAAAAACCTGTTTCTAATATTGAACCAGGCAATTTTTAGAACCAATTGTGTTTTTAGGAGAGAATTTACTTGAATGGCTTTTATTAGCTTTTGGTTCGGCAATGTGTGTAGGGAATTTAGCCGCTTTAGTTAATCCACCAAAAAATCGAGACATAAAATCTTTAAAGAGAGCACCATTTTGGCGAAGTTTTATCTACATAATTGTCGGTTTAGTTGTTGCAGTTTGGTCTTTAGCTGGGTTAATTGGTTGAATTAATCTGTATTTAAATATTGGTTATTCATTATTGACACTTGGAGGTGAAATTGATGTTCGAGCAAGTTGTTGCTCAAGTAGGTGCATCCGGATTGTCTGATGCTTGTGGATTAGAACCAGGTTTTGTCTGTGAGTGGGTTTGGGATATTTCAGGTAATGAACGTTTGGCAGAAATAGTAGCTTGGGGTGTTGAAAAACCTTTAAAGATTTTGTTGATTCTTTTAGGTGCTTATATAGCTAATCGAATATTAAAAAAAGCTATTAGTACAGTCGTAGAGCGTCTTGTACAAGAGCGACCTTTGATTGAAGATGAAGAAAAATCTGATGCTTTAGTTGCGCGAGTTGGAAGACGAGCAAAAGCAAAATTACAGAAAAATCGTGAAAGAGCTGAACGATCACGTCAACGTGCGAAGACACTAGGTGGTTTACTTAGTACTGTTGCGACATTAACTACCTGTAGTTTGGGACTTTTGTTGGTGTTAGGAGAGATCGGGTTTGATTTAGGTCCTCTAATTGCTGGTGCTGGAATTGTGGGTTTTGCTGTTGGTTTTGGAGCTCAATCAGCAGTATCAGATTTCATTGCAGGGATATTTATTCTTGTTGAGGATCAGTATGCAGAAGGTGATTTTGTTGACTTGGGTGAAGCATCCGGAACAGTTGAGCGTGTTTCATTAAGAACTACGGTTCTCCGAGATGTAAATGGAGCGGTCTGGGTTGTACCTAATGGGGAAATTCGTCGAGTGTGTAACTCTTCACAAATTTGGGCTCGTTCTGTCTTGGATATCGATGTTGCATATGACACTGATATTGATTTAGCAGCAAGTGTTATTAAAGAAGTTGCTGATGAATTATGGAAAGAAGATCTTGAAACAGCAACAATTATTGAAGAGCCTGAAATTTGGGGTGTTCAAAATTTTGGAGCGGATTCAATTTCTATTCGTTTAGCTGTAAAAACTGAGGCAGGTGAGCAGTGGTCAACCGCGAGAAAAATAAGAGCTCGTTTAAAAAGAGCTTTTGATCAAAATGGTATAGAGATACCTTTCCCTCAAAGAACAGTTTGGGTTAGAGAAGTTGAAAATCAAGTGATAGTTGAGAAGCCAGACTCACAAATAAGACGAGATTTATTGGATGGTCGACCTGGTAGTGACGGTGACTGAGAATTTATTTTATGTCACTGCGACTTATTGCTCTATCATCTGTTCCTAAATAGCTAGCTATAACTATTGGATCGTTTCTAACTTTAGAAGGTTCACCTTCAGATATAACAGTTCCTGCTTCTAGGCAATAAACACGGTCAGAAAGTGCCATTATCATTGGCATGTCATGTTCTATAACTAGCATTGACGCACCAAGCTCTTGTTGTATTTGTTTTAGGAGTGGACCAAAAGCTTCGGTTTCTCGTTGGGCTATTCCAGCGGTTGGTTCATCGAGGCATAACATTTTTGCATCTAAAGCTAAAAGACCGGCTAACTCAACTATTCTTCTTGTTCCGGTAGAAAGCTCAGCGATGAATGAGTCTGCATATCTACCTAATCCTAAAAAGTCGATCAATTCTGCAGCTTGATTAGTTTTCTTAACTTCATTACGTGTTGCATTTGGTAGTGATAAAGCAGTAGGTAATAGACGGGTGCGGTTCCTAGCTTCAAGTGCTACTTGCACGGTTTCTCTAACTGTTAACTCAGGGAAAAGTTGAGCAGCTTGAAAAGTTCGTCCTAAACCTCTGCGAGCTCTTTTTGCAGCATTTAATGAGGTAACATCATCACCTAATAGAGTGACATTTCCAGTTGAAGAGACATAACCTCCGATTGCGTTCATAAGTGTTGATTTTCCAGCACCATTGGTTCCAATAAGTCCTACAACTTCTCCAGAACCTACGTTTATATCTACGTTATTAACTGCAATGAGACCCCCGTATGAAACTGAAACATTTTTGGTTTCCAGAACAGTTCCAGAAACTGTAAAAGGTTCGCTTTGTTTTCTTATTGATTCAGGTGGTTTGGTTGTTGTTTTGATTGGAGCAATTGGAAGTTTTCGTTCTGCCCAATTCAATAAGGTGTCTCTGGCTGAATATGCGATTTGTACTAGCCCGCCTGGGAAATATAACAGGAGCACTAGGAGACCGATACTCGATGTGAAAAGTGGAACGAGATCATTGTCTGGCCAAATGGCTGGTAATCCAATTACCCACATTGATCCGATAACTGGGCCCATAAGAGTTCCGAGTCCACCAATTACAATCATTGAGACGACTTTTAGTGAATTGCTAATCATAAAGAATCGTTCAGTGAAAGGAATATTCTGGACTAAACCACCTAGAAGAGAACCTCCAAGACCCGCTAAACATCCTGCTAAAGAGAAAGCAATCAATTTCGTTCTGTGTGGTACTACGGTGTATGCAGCTGCAGTATTTTCATTTTCTCTTACAGCTATTATTGATCTTCCTATACCACTTTTTCTCAGTTTATTTATTAGAAAAAGAGTAATAACTAAAGCTCCGAGACAAATGAAGTAATAGGATCTCTGACTTGCTAATTCAATAGGACCAAAATTTCCTCTTCGGAAAGGAACGCTTTGGTTATATCCGCCACTAAGAACAGGGCGTCGATAAATGTATTGTGAAGCTGCTAAAGCGAAAGCAAATGTTGAAACTGCTAATAGAAGGCCTTTTACGCGTAATGCACCAAGTCCAATGATTGCTGCTGAAATACCCGCTACCACACTTGCTAAAAGCATTGAAATTAAAAATGGAAATTTGGGTAAAGAAATTGAAAAAAGATGCCATTTTTCACCAAAACCAATACCCAAATCTAAACCACGATTAAATCCAGCAGCTGATAGTGCCCCTATACCAGCAAACGCCATTTGGCTTAAGGATAATTGACCGGCCCAACCTGTAACGACAGTAAGAGAAATTGCACAAATGGCAAATGCTAGGACACTAGCGTAGAGCAGATGTCTCGAGGGTAAAGTGACGATAAATGGAAGGACTAGGGCGAAAAGTAATAATAGTGAGAGAGTCACAGAAGATAAATTTCTAACCCACCAAAATTGATTAAGTCTTTCAGGGATTGGTTTTCTTCTTGGACTGAAAGAAAAAGAGCTTTCCTCCGCACCAGAAGAGCGACTTTGAAATGCGACTGCAATTGCTACCACCAAGAAAAGTATGAAATCGATAAGACCAACTTGGTCTAGAAAAATGAATTGAACATGAGCTTGAGCAACCCCTATAGCTATTCCGGCTATTAGAGCTCGTGGAAATGAAGACATTCCAGCAATAACTGCTGCCGCTAAAGCTCTAGTCATGGTATTAGGACCAAGGTTTGTAATTCCAGTTAGTGAACCTCTACTACCAGACAGGAGAAGAAGTGAAACACTTGAAAGTGTCCCAGCTACTGTCCAAACAAAAAGTGAAACTACTTTTGGTTTTATTCCCGACAATTTTGCGAGATCAGCGTTATTTGCGGAGGCTTGAACTGTTTGTCCAAATATTGTTTTATTTAGAAACCAAGAAAGAGCGATGGTTAAGAGGGGCACAATAATTAGGATTGTCAATTTTGGACCAGTAATTCGAAGTCCGAAAACATCGTTCCATTTTCCAGAAATTGGTACTGGAAACCGGACTCCTCTTTTGCTTTCAATATCGGGATATGCAGCCAAAATTGCTTGCATTAATTGTGCTATTCCAATTGTTGCAACTAAAACGATTACTCTAGGTGCATTGAAAAGGCGACGAATAACAGCAAGTTCAATAATTGATCCAACTAGAGTTCCAACCAGTAAGGCGATTGGTAAAGCGACCCAGTAAGGAAATCCATAGTTGATAACCATTAATGCCATAAGTCCTACGGCGGGTAATCCCATATTTCCTACTGCAAGATTTATTACACGAGTCGAACGATAAATCAGCACGATTCCAAGAGCCAGTAAGCCAAACACCATTCCATTAACTAATCCATCAAACCAGAGTTGGCGTGTAGTCCATACAGCAAGCAGTTGTGATGATTCTGGTAAAAGAACTTCTAAAGACTTATACATTTCATCCGCCCTCATCACCGAGGAAAACAGCTCGTGCTAGATCGTCACGTTTAGATAGTTCTTGTGCGGAACCTTCGAAACGTACTTGTCCTTTTTCTAAGAAGATTGCTCTATCGGCGATTGAAAGAGCAATGTTTAATGACTGCTCGACGACAATCATTGTTTGTCCTTTATCTTGAAGTCGTTCGACAATGTTTAATAGGTCTTGTACAACTGTTGGAGCGAGACCCAAAGAAAGTTCATCAATCAGGAGAATTTCTGGTTCATGGAGCAAAACTCGTCCAAGTGACAACATTTGTTGTTGTCCGCCCGATAATGATCCAGCTTTTTGTTTTTTCAGGTTCTTTAATTCTGGAAAAAGTTCGAAAACATTGTTGATTCTTTGTTGAACATCTTCTTTATTTGCTTTATGAATGAAAGCTCCCATTACGAGATTCTGATGCACGGTCATATCACTGAAAATTCCATTTCCACCAGGCAACTGTTGAATACCAAGTTTGGCTCGTCTTTCTGGAGAGGCATAAGTGATTGTTTGCCCATTCAGTCTTATAACTCCTCTTTTAGGCACACCGAGACCACTAATGACCCGGAGAAGGGTTGATTTTCCAGCTCCGTTTGTTCCCAAAAGAGCAAGTGTTTCACCTTTTTCGACTTCTAGAGAAATATCAAAAAGGATTTGAACCGAGCCATAAGAAAAGTCAACATTGTTTACGTGCAGTGCAGGGATTTTTTCTTTTGAGCTTGATCTGCGGCGCTGCTCTTCTTGTTCTTCAAATAATTCTTGAACGTTTAACGAAAGGTCGTTTCTTAGGAATTTTGCTCCTCTGTACATTATCCAACCGCCAATTACTGAAGAAGGGAGAGTGAGAACTATTACAGTGACTCGTGGACCCCAGGTGTCTGTGAAGAGAAGAGAAATTAAACCTCCACCGGTTGCTCCGATGAAAAAAATGTAGAGGGTAACTAAAGCTGAACCACTACCTCGTAAACGGTAGGGAATGATTGCTTGAAGAATGGGGCTTACCATCGCAAAAGATGCTGTAAGGAGAATCAAACTGGGAACTCCAGTTATTACAAATAGAGCGACATTTGGCATAAAGAATTGAATAGGTTTAAGTAATCCTGCCAAGGCAATTCCGAGACCAATTAAGTGTAGAGTTCGCGTAGGATTCTCTCGCCAAAGTCGGTCAAATTTTGGTCCTACCCAAATAAGAGCGATAACAGCGAAGACGCCACCAGCTGTTCCACTAATACCTCTTTCAAATGCATCTAGTCCAAACTCGTCTTCAAGAAAAAGGTTCTCTAAGACAGGTGCTGTGAATAATCCGAAACCGAGTGCGCTAAAAGCGACCACAACGGTTTTAACGGTTTTTATTTGCAGCAAACGGGAAAATGCTGCTTCCAATGAAATTGGTAAGGGTTTATTTTCAATGAAAGATTCCCCTAGGACATCCGTTTTTTCCCACTTTCCTCGTTCTGGCTCTTTTAAAAAAAACGAGTATAAAGCAACGATTACAACAGGGATTCCAAGTAAGTAGTAACACCATCTCCAGCCATTTATTCCATCTGAGCCGTCTGCAATAAGAGCGATTGCCCCTACAAGAACTGGGCTTACCACTCTTAATCCATTATTAATTATCCCAGTTAAAGAACCGAGCCTTCCACGAATACCTATTGGATAGGTATCTGCGATTACAGAACTATGGACTGGGATTGTACTTGCTTTCGCTATTCCAACACCAAATCTCGCCCAGAAGAACATAAAAGCATTAACTGCAACTCCTGAAAGGAAAACCATTCCAGCAAATATCGAACTAGCCCAACCAATTATTGGGATTCGTTTTAGTCGATCTGCCATCCAACCCATAGGTAGCGAACCTAAAACTACAAAGGCTGCTGATGAGCTTGCTATAAATGTAATTGTTCCATCACTGACATTAAAAGTGTCTCTAATGTCTGGCGCTAAGACATTTATTGCTGCTGTTTGAAGTTCTTCTAAACCGGATAACAGAGCAAGAGTAAAAAATGTGGCTGCACCTCCACCTAGACGGAGACCTTTTTTTAGACTTATTCCTTCTGATTTGACACCTGGTAGAAGATCATCGGGAAAAATTACTTCTGAGTCTTTCTCTCGTAACTCTTTTCTCTCTTCTTCATCGATGACTACGGCTGTCAACGAAGAAAGTTCGTTTTGTTCTTCATCAACTGGATCTGAATAACTCGAAGAATCGTCTTTCATTTTTCAGCTATCTCCATAGAGAAACATTTTTTCACGTTGTAGCTAGTCAGGCACAGTGGGAAACTTATAAATTCTTTAATTCGTTTCGTTATAGATCATTTCAGCAACCATTAGATCCCAAACAGCAAGTCCAACTGATTTGAACAGCGTTATGGTTTCAGGGTCATTTCTCTTGGTTTCTCCAACAACTAATTCCAAAAAATCTCCTTGTATGTCATCAAAAGACCATGTACTTTCGAGTTCTGCATTTATAAGCTCTCCAGCTTCTTCTTTAGCTGCTGTTCTATGATCCACGTATATTTTGGCGTTTTCTATAAGCTTTGTGTCTGCCTCTTTTTGAGCTTCAGAGAAGGATCCAATCAAGTTTAAATGTGCTCCTGGTTTTACTGATTCAGTTGGTATAACAGGTGTTTTAGAGCTAGTACATGCACAAATTAAATTACAGGAAGCAGTTTCTTCAGGTGAGCCAGCAATGATTTCACGTCCTTCGACATTTAAAGAGGCAATAAATTTTTTTGCAGATTCTAGAGAACGTCCACAAACTAAAATTTTCTTGATTCCAGGACGAACAAAAAGCATTGCTTCTATGTGACTACGTGCTTGGACTCCTGTACCAAAAACTCCTAGAGTTTCTACATTTTCCAGTGAGAGTATTTCTGTTGCAACTGCTGATGCTGCCGGTGTTCTAAGTGTTGTTAAGGCTGAACCGTCAAAAGTTGCTTTTGGTATACCGGTCACTCTGTCAAGGTAGAGATAGAAACCGTGGACCAGTGGAAGACCGAGATTTGGATTTTTATCCATGACAGTAACAAGTTTTATTCCGAGACCTGTTGGAGAAACCGCTGGCATAAGAAGAAAGTCTTCTCCCTTATCCAAAGGAATATGTTCTCTTGGAATAGGCGGATTGTTTGTTGTTGGAAAATTTTTTAGAGCTGAAATTGTTTTTCCTATTCCAAATGCAAAGATGTCATTTGCGGAAAAATGAGGAATTTCTTTCATCTGAGATTAAATCCAAAACCAATTGGGTCACGAGGATCTAGACTAAAAGAATTATTGCTGTAGCGGTAAGCAGAGCCCTCAACTGATGTAACAACAGTGTTTCCTTTTTGCTCGATTATTTGTCCAGTAAATACGCCGCCGGCAATCCCTAAGTTAAAAAATGGTTCGCCAGAATCAATTTGTTTCTTTGCATGTAATAAAGCAAGGCGGGCAGATGTACCAGAACCACATGGAGATCGATCTACTTGTCCGTCTCCAAAAATTGTTACATTGCGTTGCTTCAGCGGGTTTTCTTCCAGAGTTTCATAGAAGATTGAACCATATATTCCTGAGAGTCTTTTGTCGGAAGGATGTTCGGCAAATTCTAGATTGTCTGTATTTGTTTTTATTTCTCTGCTTATTTCAATCAAATCATTTAGGTTTTTTGAAATTGGTTTCAAATCTAATTGATCACATAGAACTGAGGCATAAAAAGCTCCTCCAAAAGAAATATCGATAGTTATAGTTCCAAATTTCGTACGAATTTCTATGTCTTCTGCGCTTACAAAGGAGGGGACATTTTGAAAACAAACACTCTCAACTTTCCCATTGAGCATTTTTGCTTTTGTGAATAATCTCCCTGAAGGCACATCAACAGTGACTTCAATCACATCTGAGTCTGACTTAATTAAACCACTATCTATTGCCCAAGTGACCAAAGCGATTGTGCCATGTCCACATGCTGTACTAAAACCATCTGCATGAAAGAAAACAACCCCTAAATCTCCATCGGTGTCATCGGGTGGAACAATAAAACCACCGTACATGTCTGCATGTCCTCTAGGTTCATGAATTAAAAACTTACGAAGCTCATTCAGGTTTTTTTCTGCCCAGGAACGTCTTTCAATAACAGTTGTACCTTCCATTGGACCCGCGTTTACTATTCTGAAAGGTTCGCCTGCTGTGTGGTAATCACAGCTCTCAATGTTTGTTGTTAAATCAAAAGGCATACGAAAACTTTAGTAAGTCTTTGTTGAGGTTTTATATTTGAAAAGGTAAATAGGTTTTAAATTTTTAT
>CEUZ01160597.1_pt1 | contig 11907 bp, 15 predicted proteins | sample 361511 | NCBI WGS metagenome assembly CEUZ01 (sample SAMEA2622822, study PRJEB7988) | marine metagenome | biome: marine biome (ENVO:00000447); feature: surface water layer (ENVO:00002042); material: "saline water (ENVO:00002010), including plankton (ENVO:xxxxxxxx)" | depth 5 m
ATTGGTTTGTCTTTGTTTCCTTCAAAATACCAGGATAGAAGTGAGACTTTATCATCAGAAAGAATTTTGATTTCTCTAATATTTTTTAGACCATAATAGTCTGGTTTTTTTGGTCTGCCTGAAGTATTGAATAGTATTCTTCTTTGAAGCAAATATAGGATAAGACCAGAAAAAATGTATAGTATTATTCCAGAAAAGATGTAAATCATTCAAATAATAATATATATTAATAAAAAATGGTTTCATCAATTAAAGCTTACAACCCAATGAGTGCTTATAGCAAAGCTCTTAAAAAAATTGAGAGCAGTGGGATAAGGCCAACTAGACAAAGAAGGGTACTAGCTAAGATCATATTTGAAAAGGGTTACAGACATGTATCTGCGGAAGAGTTATATAATGATGTGAAAAATCAAGATAGAAAAATTTCTATGGCTACAATTTATAATACTTTAAAACAATTTACAAATTTAGGATTGATTAGAGAAGTAGTAGTAGATCAAAATAGATCACTATACTGTAATAATAAACAAAGCCATTATCATTTATATATTGAAGATGAAGGTAAGATTGTTGATATACCAACTAAAAATGTAAATTTAGATTTGCCTGGTGTTCCAGCATGTTTGCAACTCCATAATATTGACGTAATAGTCAGAATAAGAACATTAAAAGATAAAAAAAACTAGTTTAATAATGGCCAACAATAAATTGTGGTCTCAAAAAATCCCAAATACATATTTAGAGAAATTTTCAAAAAAAATTTCAAAAAATTATATTTATGATTATAAAAAATTACATAAATGGAGCATAGATCATAAAGAGATATTTTGGAATGAGGTATGGGAATTCACTAAAATTATAGGAATTAAAAAAGGTAAAATATTAAAAAAACCTAAAAATTTTATACAATCAACTTTTTTTGAAGATGCAAAAATTAATTTTGCAGAAAATTGTTTAGCTAAAGATGATGAATCTGATGCTATAATTTACTATTCAGAAAAAAATATTATAGAAAGATTATCATGGAATGATTTAAAAAAGAAAATATTTCAATTATCGTACTATTTTAAAAAAGTTGGAATTAAAAAAAATGATAGAATAGCTGCGGTTCTTCCAAATTTTCCAGAAACAATAATAAGTTTTTTAGCAACTTCACAAATAGGAGCTATTTGGAGTTCTTGTTCTGCAGATTTTGGCGCACAAGCAATAATTGAAAGATTTAAACAAATTAATCCAAAACTTTTAATTATTACTGATAAGTATTATTATAATGGTAAATTAATAAACACTTTAGTTCATGTACCTAAAATATTGAAATCAATACCGACAATAAAAAAAATAATATTAATACCATATGAAAAAAATAAAAAAAAATATTCATCAAAATATATTTTATGGAAGGATATCTTTAAAAATAAGTATAATAAAAAATTTATAAAATTTAATTTTAATCACCCATTATATATTCTATACTCAAGTGGGACTACAGGTAAACCAAAATGTATAGTTCATGGATCTGGTGGAACTTTAATACAGCATAAAAAAGAACACCAACTTCACTTAGATATTAAGGAAAATGATAAAGTTTTTTTCTTTACAACTTGTGGCTGGATGATGTGGAATTGGTTAATTACTTGTCTGAGTTCAAAAGCAAAAATTTTACTTTATGATGGTTCACCATTTCATCCTAAGTTAGATACTTTAATCAATATTGTGGATAAAGAAAAAGTCACTTTTTTTGGAGTTGGCGCAAAATATTTAGATCACTTAAAACAAAATAACTTTAATGCAATAAATAAATATAAATTAAAAAATTTAAAAACAATTGCCTCTACTGGCTCTCCACTAATCCATGAAACATTTGATTATGTATATAAAAATTTAAAAAAAAATATTCATTTAGCTTCTATCAGTGGTGGGACTGATATAGTTTCATGTTTTGTTTTAGGCAATCCCCTATTGCCAGTTTATTCTGGTGAAATTCAATGTGCAGGTTTGGGCATGGATATTGATGTGTTTGATCAAAATGCTAAATCTACAAAATCAAAAACAGGTGAGTTAGTATGTAAATCAACATTTCCATCAAAGCCAATATACTTTTGGAAAGATCCTGGAAATAAAAAATATAAGCAAGCTTATTTTATGAAATATAAAAATATATGGCATCATGGTGATTTTTGTAAAAAAACTAAAAATAATGGTTTTATTATTTACGGTAGATCAGATGCAACTCTTAATGCTGGTGGAATAAGAATAGGTACAGCTGAAATTTATAGAGTAGTTGAAAGAATGAATGAAATAGAAGAATCTGTAGCTGTTGAACATAATACAAAAAATAATAATGAAGTGATATTGTTTGTAAAATTAAAACAAAATCTAATTCTTAATATAAAATTAGAAAAAACAATAAGAAATATGATAAAAAAAAATTTATCTCCCAAATATGTACCAGCAAAAATATTTTCTATTTCTGATATACCTAAAACTAAAAGTGGTAAAATTGTTGAACTAACAATTAAAAATATAATGAATGGAAAAAAAATTGATAATTTAAGCTCATTATCTAATTCAGATTGCTTAATTGAATATCAAAATATATATGAAAAATTAAATTAATCATAATATGCCAAATAGAATCATAATAACAGAATTAGGTGGCCCAGAAGTGTTGAAATATGAAAAGTATTCAATTAATGATGAAATAAAAGATAACCACGTAAGGATTAAACATACTTCAATTGGTATTAACTATATAGATACATATCATAGATCGGGACTATATCCACTTCCAAGTAAGTTACCAATATGTCCAGGTCTTGAAGCAGCTGGAGAAATTGTAGGCTTAGGTAAAGAAGTTAATAATTTTAAAATAGGCGATAGAGTTTGTTATGCATCTCCACCTATAGGTGCCTACTGTGATATTAGGGATTTTCCTTCTGACAAAATTGTTAAAGTACCAGAAAATATTATTCTTGATCATGCTGCCTCTATTTTTCTTCAGGGAATGACTGTCGAATATTTATTTGAAAGATTATATAAATTAAAAAAAGATGAAATTTTTTTATTCCATGCCGCAGCAGGTGGTGTAGGTCTAATTGCTTGTCAATGGGCTAAGTCTATTGGTGCAAAAATGATTGGTACTGTGAGTAATCAATACAAAGCTAGTTTAGCTAAACAAAATGGTTGTGAATACATTATAGATTATACAAAACAAAACGTTGAAGAAGAAGTAAAAAAAATAACTGAAAATCAAGGTGTCTCAGTAGTTTATGATGGAGTTGGTAAGGATACATTCGATAGTTCAATAGCCTGTTTAAAATTTAGAGGATTAATGGTTTCATTTGGTCAATCTTCAGGAATGGTTGATAAAGTTGATCTTCACAAAACTTTCAATCCTAAAAGTTTATATTATACACGACCTACATTGATGCACTATAATTTAAATTATGAAGAATTATCTATATCTTCCAATAAATTATTTAATAAAGTCTTAAATAAGGAAATAAAAGTAAATATAGGTGAGACTTTTGATCTAAAAAATGCAAAAGAAGCTCATCAAAAGTTGCAATCCAGACAAACAACTGGATCATTAATATTTAAAATATAAATTATTGGCGACCCCTAGGAGAATCGAACTCCTCTTTTCAGGATGAAAACCTGATGTCCTAACCGATAGACGAAGGGGTCATAAAATTTCTTTATAGAGATTTAAAAATAATTTTCAAATTATTATTTTAATAACATTAAATCTTTTATTATTATTTGGACTTTGGGAACAGAATTATAATTATCTTCATGTAAAGTGCCTGCTATCTCAAATTTATAATTTCTGTATTTTTTTAAATAATCTTCTATAATGGTATTAACAGAATTAAAACAAATTCCTTTAAGATTTTTGCCTGAAATTGTTTTAAAAAATACAAGAATATGTTTATCTTTAATTATTTTGAAAGACTCGATGTCAATATCATATAAAACAAAAATTGGCTCTTCATTACCATTACCAAAAGGTTGTAATTTTTTTAAATCTAAAACTAAATCATAATTTATTTGATTTAACGAAATTCTATCATTTAAAAATAAATTTTTTTCAAATATTAAATCATCATATTTTTTTAATGATTCTATTAAAAAATCTTTGAAAAGAGGAATGTTTTTTTTATCAATTTTTAATCCTGCAGCTAAGTTATGCCCCCCTCCACTAATTAGTATATTTCTATTTTTAGCTTCTAATATTAGATTGCCTAAATTAATAAATTCTATAGATCTTGCTGAGCCAGTACCAACATTGTCTTGAAAAGAGATAATTATAATAGGTTTAAAAAACTGTTTTAATAATCTACTAGCTATTATTCCAAGAACTCCACAATGCCAATTATCACCATAAATTAAAATAAAATTAAAATTTTCAAAATTTTTACACTGAATTAAAGCTTCTTCGTAAATTTGATTTTCAATTAATTTTCTTTTTTCATTAAGTAGTATTAATTTCTTACTAATATTATCAATTTCATTTATATCATCACTTATTAATAATTTATGAGGTAAATCTGAAAAACCTAATCTACTTGCTGCATTAATTTGTGGACCTATTAAGTATCCTAAATCAGTTACATTAGGTTTAGAATTTAAATTAGAATTATCAAGCATTGAAGTAATTGATTTAGATTGACGTTTTATTATGACTTCTAATCCCTTATTGACAAATATTCTATTTATATCAATTAAACTTACTACATCACACACCGTTCCTAATGCTACTAAATCTAAGAAATTTAATAAATTTGGCTCCTTAGTAGATTCAAAAAAATTCAAATTTCTTAATTCTTTTCTTAATGCTATCAAGAATAAGTATGTAACTCCAACAGCAGCTAAATTTTTAAGATTACTAGTATCATCATATCTATTTGGGTTAACTAATGAGAAAACATTTGGTAAAATATTATCACTTATATGATGGTCAATAACAACAATATCTAAATTTGGATATTTATTTTGATCTAAAGTATTTAATGAAGTAGTTCCGCAATCTAAAACAAATAAAATATTAATATTTTCTTTTATGAAATCATTCATTATTCTTTGATTAGGACCATAACCTTCTGATAATCGATTAGGAACTTTTATTGAAACATCTAGATTAAAATAATGAAAAAATTTAAATAATATTGCTGCTGATGTAGATCCATCAACATCATAATCAGCTAAAATTCCAATTTTCTGTTTTTCTTCAATCGCCTTTATAGCTCTTGAAACAGATTTATTCATATCTTTTATTTGAAAAGGATTAGGGATTTGATTTTCTAAATTAGGATTAAGAAATTCATTAATTAGTTCTTCATCTATATCAATAGAACAAATAATTTTTGATAAAAAATCGCTTAAACCATATTTCTGAGAAATATATAAGGATTTTCTTTCATCAATTTTTTTTAATAACCACTTATAATTTAAAATTGATGATTTTTTGTACAAAATATTAATTTAGTTTTGAATAGTTATGGTAATTATATCATCTTCTACAAATGATTCTTTACCAATATCTTGTTTTGCTGATATAAGATCTCTTTCAAAAGTGTCATAAGTTGTTAGTATTATTGGGATTCTATTATTAATTTTTTCTTCATTGAGTTGCAAGATTGTTTGAATAGATATATTTTTAGCAGTTAATATTGATGTAATTTTTGATAATACTCCTGGTTGATCTTTGACGATAATTCTCATGTAAAATGAATTCTTTAAATTATCTGCATCATATGCACTAACTTCTCTTAATATAGATGTATTATAACCTGGATTTTTTAAAGTTGATGTTTTTATTATTTCAAATAAATCAGCAATAACTGAACTAGAAGTAGCAAGTCCACCTGCGCCCTCTCCCTCAAAGAATAAAGATTTTAAATGATCAGTTTCAATATTTATAGCATTTAAGACACCATCTACATGAGCTAATGGGTTTTTTAATGATATTAGTTTTGGAGCAGTATTAATAAAAATTTTATTGTTAATTAATGATGATTCAGAAATTAATTTAATTTTGTATCCCAATTTTCTTGAATATCTGATATCTGCACTATTAAAATTTTTAATACCTTGATATTTCGAATATTTATGATTAATTTTAATTCCATAACAAAGGGATGAAAGTAAAGTTATTTTATGTGCAGAATCAATGCCTTCGATATCATTTGTAGGATCTGATTCGGCATATCCTTTTTCTGAAGCTAAATCTAATGCATTCTGGAAAGATAAATTATTTTTTTCCATACTAGATAAAATATAATTAGTTGTGCCATTCAATATGCCAGAAATATTTTTGATTTTATTAAAAAATAAAGAATTTTTTAAAATATTTATAATTGGAATACCTCCAGCTACAGCAGCTTCATAAAATATATTGACATCATTCTTTTCAGCTATTTGAAATAATTCATTTCCAAAATTTGCCAATAAAGCTTTATTAGCAGTAATTACATTAATCTTATTTTGTAAGGAACTTTTAATTATTTCATAACTTAGGCCTTTTTCTTGTCCTATTAACTCAATAATTACATGGCAATTATTATTATTTGTTAATTCTATAGGATCATCAACCCATTTATATTTAGAAATATCTATTGATCTTGATTTATTCTTATTTTTTGCAGAAATACCAATTATATTAATTAAAGTATTGTTTTTGTTTTTAAGATTTTTATTAATATTCTCTATACTGCTAATGACGCTTGATCCTACAGTACCTAAACCAATAACTGATATATTAATTTCTTTCATTTTATTATTTATTATTCACAAATTTTGGTATTATTATTAGCAGATTCTTCATTATCACATAAATCCATTAATTCATTTTTATTTAGTTTAACTTTTTTAAAATCTGGTACACTATCAATATCAGGATATCCACATGAAAATGTTAAAAAAATAATTATAATAAAAAAAGGTTTCACTTTTGATTATTTATTAAAGTCATACATTGAATTGCTTGTCCTGCTGCACCTTTTTGTAAATTATCTATAAGACTTACAATTACAACCTTTGAACTATTATAATGATTAAATAATTTAATAAAACACTTATTTGTATTTTGAACAGAGTTAAAATCCACTCTAATGTCGTTTGTTATAATTTCAATATCTTCAAAATTTTTATAAGATTTTTTTAAAGTATCATTTAATTTTTTGATTGAAATATTTCTTTTTAAATTACAATACATAGTGGACATCATGCCTCTAAATATTGGTAAAATATGAGGATTAAATGAAAAATTAACTTTATTTTTTGTATTTTTTTCTAATTCTTGTTTAATTTCACAAATATGCCTGTGATCATTAGTATTATAATTATAAAAATTTAAATTTTCTCCAAATTTAAAAAGATTATTTTTATCAAAATTTTTACCTGCTCCACTATAACCAGATTTACTATCAATAATAATTTCATCAGTTTCTATTAAATTATTTTTTACTAAGGGTATTAATGGTAAAAGAACAGAAGTAGGATAGCAACCAGGTACTGCAATATATTTGTTTTTTTTAATTTTATCATAATTTATTTCATATAGACCATAAATAAATTTTTTTAAAAGCTTAGGAGATGAATGTTTTATAGAATAATTTTTATAATAGGTATTTGCATTATCTAATCTAAAATCAGCTGAAAGATCAATAATTTTAATTTTACCATAAAATTTTTTTACATAGGATTGTGATATTTTATGAGGCAAACATAGAAAAACTATGTCACTTTGATTGCAATCAAATTCTTTATTTAATTTTATTTTAGGTAATTTTTTTTTTATTCTAGAGTCAATTTTACTAATATTAATATTTGAATTACTTTCTGAACCAAGAAAATTAATTTTAATTTCTTTATTTAAAGAAAGTAGATAAACTAATTCTAATCCTACATAGCCTGTTGAGCCTAAAACGGCTACTGAACTTTTATTTAACATAATATTTTATCTTTTTGAGAATTGGTAGCTTCGTCTAGCTTTTGCTAAACCTGATTTTTTTCTTTCAACAACTCTAGGGTCCCTTGTAAGAAATCCAACTTTTTTTAAACTTGGACGTAAATTGTTATCATATAAACTTAAAGCTTTGCTAATTGCATGCCTTAGTGCGCCTGCTTGACCAGATAATCCACCACCTTTAACAGTTGCTGATATTTCATAACTACCATCTGATTGTATAAGTTCAAGTGGTTGATTTACAATCATTTGTAAAACTGGTCTAGAAAAGTATTTTTCTAAAGTTTTTCCATTTATTGATATTATACCGTTACCTTTTTTTAACCAAACTCTGGCAATAGAATTTTTTCTTTTTCCAGTTGCGTAAGCCCTTTCCTTGCTATCAAGTTTATTGATTTCTAATTCAGTTTCTTGCATAATTATCTTGATATATTCTTATTGTTCAATGTTTTTATGTCTAAGGTAGTTGGGTTTTGAGCCTGATGTTGATGTTCACTTCCAGGATATATTTTGCAATTTGATATTTGTTTCCTTCCTAAAGGCCCAGAAGGAATCATTCTTTTAATTGCTAGTTTAATTAAATCTGCAGATTTATTTTTATTTTTCATTTTGGTAGGAGTAGTTTCTTTTATACCTCCCGGAAAGCCTGTATGTCTATAATAAATTTTGTTATTTGATTTTTTTCCAGTTAAATATACTTTATCAGAATTAATTATAATTAAATTATCACCACAATCTTGATTTGGAGTATATTCAGGTTTATTTTTTCCTCTAAGGATGTTTGCAGATATTACCGCAAGTCTACCTAAAACAGCATTTTCAGCATCTATTAATATCCAATTTTTTTTAATTTCAGACTTTTTTAAAGAAAAAGTTTTCATGCGGTGCAAATATACTTAAGTTTAAATAAGTCAATATTTTTGTAGTAAAAATAAAGGAAATTAAGAATTTTTATAAATTATCTAATTTTTTTAACTTGTTAATTACTGAATTTAACAAATTTAACTTATTATCAGGTCTAGAATTATTAGTTGATTTTTCCCGTCTAATATTTATATTTTTATTCAAACTCTTATTAGAACTCAAAATTTTGTTTGCTAAATCTAATGAATAATTATGTTTACCATTTTCGAATAATAAATTTTTTAACTGTTCCAATTTTTTAATATTCTCTTTTCCAAAATATCTGGTTCCACCTTTGCTTCTTATTGATAAACCCTGAATTCTGATTTTTTTTGTTTTTGGGTCAATTGAATCCCAATGCCTTATAACATGTTCTTTGATATTTAATAATTCTGAAACTTCTCTAATATTTTTATAGTGTTTTTCATTCATTACTAATTTTACTATTTAAATACTTTAAAACACTTTTACTAGGCTTAAAGGATATTACATTTCTATCGCCTATAATAACATCCTCTTTAGTTTTTGGATTCCTTCCTGGTCTGCTCTTTTTTCTTCGTAATTTAAATGTACCAAAATTATGGATTTTAACTATTTTATGATTTTCAAGTCCAATAATAATATTATCAATAATATCGTTAACGATTTCTAAACAATCTTTTTTTGATAATCCAAACTCATTATTTATGGATTCAGCAATTTCATCTCTTGTAATATTTTTATTCATTTTAAATTATTAAAATTATCTATTATTTTTTTGTTTAAATCATTATTTATAAATTCAAAGCAACGATTTAAAGCACAATTAAATGCAAATGGAGAAGAATAACCATGGCTTTTAACAGATATACCATTTAATCCAATAAATGAAGCACCATTGTAAATTTCTGGATTAATTTGATCACGAAATTTTTTTAAATCTTTTTCTAATATTTTATAAGCTATTTTATTTTGTAAAGAATTGGAAAAAACATTTTTTAAATTAGATGTTATAAAATCAGACATTCCTTCAGCAGTTTTTAATATAATATTTCCAGTATATCCATCAGATATCATAATATCACAATCTCCTGAAGTAAGTTTATTTGGTTCTATGAAACCAATAAAATTTTTATTTAAAAAACTATTAGAAATTAAATCTGCTGCTTCTTGTAAAAACTCTAAACCCTTATTATTTTCCGTTCCTATATTTATAATTCCTATTTTAGGTTGATAATTTTTTTTTAAAATTGAAAAATAAGAATATCCCATTAGGGCAAATTGAAATAAATTTTTAGCAGTAACGCTCACATTAGCTCCTAGATCTAACATTATTGAAAAATTTTTCCTATTAGGAAGTAAAGAACAAATAGCAGGCCTATCAATTCCATCAATCATTCCAATTATAAGTCTTGATAAAATCATTAATGCTGCAGTGTTACCTGCAGAAACAAAACCAGAATTGTAATTATTTTTTACAAATTCTAACCCTTTATATATACTACTATTTTTTCTATTTCTAAGTATTGTATTGGTATTATCATTGTCTTGTACATTATCTATCGTATTTATAATTTCGTAATCATTCAATATGATTTTATGTTTATTGATCAAATCTTTAATAGAATTTTCATCTCCAAAAAATATTATTTTAACATTAGATTTAGCTTTATGAAAAATTTCAGTACCTTTTAATATTTTGAAAGGACTATTATCGCCACCCATTGCATCTACTGCAATGGTTATTTGTCTATTTGACATTTTAATTAATTATCTTTTTTTTTCTTATTTTTTAAAATTTGTCTACCATTATACATACCTGTTGATAGATCAATTCTATGCGAAAGTCTTGGTTCTCCAGATTCTTTATCTTCAATTATATTAATTGATTTTAATGAATCATGAGAACGTCTCATATTTCTCTTTGAGGGAGAAGTTTTTCTTTTAGGTACAGCCATAATTACTGAACCACATATTGATTAATCTAATTTATTGCAAGCAATAAATGCATTTATTGAAGATATTTGCTTTTAATATCTAATTTAATTTTTATATAATTATCTAGGATAAATTCAGCTAAATTATCAGAGTGTTCAATTTCTAAAAATTTCAATTTGTTAATAAAATTAGAAATATCTTCTAAATTATCATTATTCAAATTTTTATCAAAAAAAGACAATCGAAAATAAAATTTTTTTACATAAGCTTTGACATATTTACCCAAACTCATATCTCCAATTCCTTGCTCTCTTAAAGAAAAATCAAGATCATTTATGAATAAATCTATTAAATTTTGATTAATTAATTTATAATTATTAATTTTTAGATCTCTAATAGATTTAATGTAAATAATTAAAAAAATGGAAAAAATTTCAAAACTGGTACCAAAATCTTTATTTTTAAAATAATCTTTTGAATTAACTAGTTTTTTAGACATAGTTAATATTTCATTATATATTTTATTTGATAAAACTTTGTCTTTATTTTTTTTTGATTTAAAATAATGTAAAAGCATAGAATGAAAATTATAAAATTAATTACACTAATTTATATATTTTTACTATTATACAATTGTTCTGAAAAAACAATTTATTCAGGAAAAATTATTAATAGTGATAATTTTGATTATGCAAATTTGAATAATAAGCAGGAATTAATAGATAAACTTGGACAAGCTAATTATATTGACCCAATTGAAAATAAATTTTTCTATTATACTGAAAAAACTAAATATAAAAATGTGTTTAATGAAATAATTGAAAACAGAATAATTTTAGTTGTAAAATTTAATAATGACAACACAATACAGTCTATAAACGAATTTGATTTGAATGATGAAAACGAAATTAAATTTTCTAAAGACGAAATAAAGAACAATTTAATCAAAAGAGGATTAATAGAAAGGTTCTTTGGAGGTGTTAGTAGGGAAATTCCTAACACCTCAAATTAAGTAAATTAAATACCTAGTGATGCTAATAATAAAAGAGCAACTATATTAGTAATTTTTATCATTGGATTAACTGCAGGACCAGCGGTATCTTTATATGGGTCTCCAA
>CEUZ01278796.1_pt1 | contig 11907 bp, 6 predicted proteins | sample 361511 | NCBI WGS metagenome assembly CEUZ01 (sample SAMEA2622822, study PRJEB7988) | marine metagenome | biome: marine biome (ENVO:00000447); feature: surface water layer (ENVO:00002042); material: "saline water (ENVO:00002010), including plankton (ENVO:xxxxxxxx)" | depth 5 m
TGAACTATGGCAGGATGCTTATTTCAGTATGCAATTCCTGGATCGGATTCAAAAAACAGGGTCAGGGAATACCCAGGATCAGCGGCTGGATATGCTGAATCCAATCATAGATTCACTCCAAGCAGTTTATTCAGATCAGATCGAGATTGATATGGATGCCTTTGAAGCCATTGAGCTTACAGCCACTGATATGATGGTTACCCAGCGGGGGGTACCTTACCCAATTATGGTACCCTCATTTCCAATTCTAACAACAGACAGCCGTTTAGACTATGGCTCAAATAGTAAATTTGATGATTAAATCTCACATAATATATTACTTATTATTATCCATCTTGCTGATGGGAGCAGAACGAGGTGCTGAGCTTCGCACGCTTGAACCGGTTCTATATGGTAAATTTGAAGTGCGATATAAACCTGCCCAAGGCGAGGGTTTAGTTTCTTCTTTTTTTGTTTATAATGATGATACCCCCAATACACCCTGGGTTGAGGTTGATATTGAACTTCTGGGACGTTTCCCAAGGGTAGTGGATCTGAATACAATCACCAATACCAGCCACCTGCGAACCCATTTTAATCCTTTTAATACCCATTTGGACTTTTTCGAGTATGGTTTTGAGTGGACACCAGACTATGTAGCTTGGTTCATTAATGGTGAAGAAGTATACAGGCAAACAGCTGACCATGTGGCAGATTTAAACCATTCGGCAAAAATTATGATGAATATTTGGAACCCTATTTGGGATGATTGGGTTGGATTATGGGATGATAGAGTATTACCCAGATTTGCGTATTATGATTGGGTTGGATATGCTTCTTATACCCCAGGAAATGGTGATACAGGCACTGATAACAATTTCACTCATCAGTGGCAGGATGATTTTAATGAATTTGACATAAATCGTTGGGAAAAAAGCGATAACCACACCTGGAGTTCTAATCAATCAATCTTTATTAAGGAAAACGCAGTTTTTGAAAATGGCCATCTGATTCTTTGCTTAACAAATGATGAGCATATTGGTTATCAGGACCAGGTAAAACCATATTTATTATGGGCAAGAGCAGGTGGTGATTCCATTATAGCTCGGTTTAGTGAAGAGCTAGATCCACACACTTCCCAGACGGAGAATAATTATTCTATTTCCGGTGTTTCTGTCATTTCTGCAACACTGATGGATGACCTGCGCACAGTAAATTTAAAAGTATCAGGAATGTTATTGGATAATAGTTATAACTTAATTGTTCTGGGTATCAAGGATGATACCCAGCCACCCAATACACAAACTATCCAGTCTTTGCAGATTGATATGCCCCAGCCCCTATCCTTTCCCCTAAGGATCAATAATGCTGGTGGTGAATACAATGACTATCTGGCTGATCAATTATGGTCTTCTTCTGTGGAGTATGGGCATATGAATGGAAACTACCAGTTCGAAGAACAGGATATCATCAACACCAATCAAGAAGAATTGTACCGTTCGAGCCTAAACCGCGTTGTCTCTTATAAGGTGCGGGTGCCAAACGGTATATATTCCGCGACCATAAAGTTATCTGAAAATCATTATGATGAAGAGGCTGAACGTTCATTTGACATTTTCGCGGAAGATTCCATGTGGATCTCTGAACTTGATGTATATGCGCTAGTGGGCCAGAATAGTGCTTTTGATACTACATTGGATGGAATATGGGTGAAAGATGGTATCTTGGACTTTTACTTTTCTGCAGTGAAATATGGAGAAGGTTATGAGTATGCGGGGCCTTTTATAAATGCTATGGTCATTGAACAGGATTCATTATTTTTGCTTGAAACAGGCCTAGATATCTTACCTCTTATGGACCAGATTCATTTATTTCAGAATTACCCTAATCCATTCAACTCTTCAACAATATTTCGCTATACTGTTTCCAATCCAGGAGAGACGAAGCTTAATATTTACTCTGTTACGGGACAGATGGTATCTCAAATTATAAACCACCATAGTTCCAAAGGACATCATCAGGTGCAGTGGTCGGGTAGTAACATATCCAGTGGATTATATATTGCGAGACTGGTTCACAATAATACCATAAAAACAAAAAAAATTCTCCTAGTTAAATGAAACTAGTTTTGTGTTTGATATTAATAGGGGTCCTAATCTCCAAAGATGTAGAATCAATACTGAATCATTTATATAGTTTTATAACCAGATGAATAAAATAATTATTTTCATTTTTCTAATTTTCTCACTTTTGTTCTCTCAGCCTACTGAAGTAACCTTTATGGTAGACATGTCGCAACAAGCAGTGCAAGCAGGAGATGGAAATTATCCTGCGGTCTATGTCTCTGGTGGTAATATTAATGGTCCTGCAGGTTTAGAGATGAATGATGATGGTGATGGTACTTGGTCCCTAACAACAGAGCTGAACCCTGGCAGTTATACTTATAAATTTAGAAACGGATATTATAATTATTGGGATGGTCCTGGATGGGAAAGTGATCAAAATCTTTTAGCGGGTGGGTGTGCTTCTGGGCAGTACAATGATAGAATTTTCACCCTTATTGCAAACCAGCCCATGACTGTGGGGCCCTTTTGTTTTGGAAGCTGTGAATCTAATTGTGTGAATGATTCTATTGAATATGTTTTAGTATGGAGCGATGAATTCGATTCTTCTAATATAGATATTAGTAAATGGAGCTATGATGTTGGTACCGGTGATTGGGGCTGGGGAAATGGCGAAGCTCAATATTATACTAGTAATTCCAATAATTCTTTCATCGAGGATGGAAAGTTAATTATACAGGCTCTTCTTCAGAATTATGGTGGCGCAAATTATACATCAGCCCGTATGGTTACTAAAAATAAAGGTGACTGGAAATATGGTAGAATTGAGATACGGGCAAAGTTGCCGGCAGGGACTGGTACATGGCCTGCCATCTGGATGTTGCCTACTGATTATGTCTATGGTGGGTGGCCGAATAGTGGAGAAATAGATATAATGGAACATGTTGGTTTTGACCCTGGAAGAATTCACGGAACCGCTCATACAGATTTGTATAACTGGTTTGATGGTAGTCAACCCCCGGGTGGTTCAATTATCATCAGTGATTTTAATTCTGAATTCCATGATTATATATTGGAATGGACAGAAAATAGTATGAAATGGTTTGTAGATGGCAATCAATATTTCACATATACAAATAATAATCAGGGCTGGTCTAGATGGCCGTTTGACCAAGATTTTCATTTATTATTGAATATAGCAATAGGTGGGACATGGGGCGGTCAGCAAGGTATTGATGACAGCATTTTTCCGGTACGTTTAGAGGTAGACTATGTAAGAGTTTATGAAGCATCTTCCCAACTCTTATCTGAAATAGAAACAGACGATGTCCCTTTTGGGTTGGAATTAGGTAATGCATACCCAAATCCGTTTAACCACAATGTTATTATTCCCATTACGCTTGAAAAACGTGGGATAATAAGTATTACGATTTTTGATATTAAGGGGCAGATGATTACATCATGGATGAATAGATTCAGTGAAGGAGGTAAAAAAATAATTTATTGGGATGGAATAAATCGATCTGGGGAATTAGTCTCTGCAGGCACTTACTTTATTAGAGTTACAGACACAGATATTTCAAAGATGAAAAAAATTGTTTACCTAAAATAATGAGAATAGCTAGGATACATCTGATTTTGATGATATTTCCCATTATGTTGGGTTGTACGGAGGACGAAGAAAATAATGATGGCATAATTGATCAAGATGGAATTGAATTTACACAGTGGGAACAGGTCTGGTCAGATGAGTTTGATGGTATAATCATTGATGAGTCCCGGTGGAATAAACTACGATGGCGGCCTGGCTGGGTTAACAATGAACAACAAGCCTATACAGATCGTGACACCAATTTATTTCTTAAGGATGGGAACCTTGTTATCCAAGCCCTGACCGAGCCAGGATATTATGGGACCGATTATACAGGAACTGCTTACAATGCAGACTATACATCTGGAAGAATGAATACTGATGATAAGGTTTCTTGGATATATGGTAGGTTTGATATCCGTGCAAAGTTGCCAAAAGGAAACGGATCCTGGCCTGCTATCTGGATGCTAGGTGAAAATATTTCTTCGGTTGGTTGGCCAAATTGCGGGGAGATTGATATCATGGAACATGTGGGCTTTGATAATGGGCAGATCCATGGATCAGTCCATACAGAAGATTATAATCACGCAAATAATACCCAGAAATCTGGAACTACATTTATAGAAACGGCGACTGACTCTTTTCATATCTATTCTTTGGAGTGGTCTCCAACCTATTTACGTTATCTAATAGATAATGAATCTTTTTTTTTCATATACAATAATAGTAATGGGGATGTTTCTAAATGGCCCTTTGATGAGCCTCAATATATTATCTTGAACCTTGCGATTGGTGGCGACTGGGGAGGTGGACATGGAATTGACCCCAGTGCATTCCCTATGAAAATGATGGTGGATTATGTTCGGGTCCATAAAATGTCCAAAAATTTTGGTAATGTTGAAGTTACATTTCAAGTAGATATGCAATATGAAACTGTAAGTGGAATGGGTGTATGGCTTTCAGGTGGGAATATTAGTTCTGGGCAACCCGGTGGTTTGCAGATGCAGCCCATACCTGATAGTAGCATCTGGAAAATCACATTGACACTGCCACCCAATTCCAGTTTTACCTATAAATACAGAAATGGATATTACCCGAATACCTGGTCTGGAGGCTGGGAATCTGTCCCGGATGATTGTGGTGAAGTGCAATATAATGATAGAACATTATCCGTGGGCCAATTGGATACAGTGATAGCGGCTATTTGTTTTAGTTCTTGCTCTGAATGCGATTAAAGATCCAGATACTATTTTTCTTATTTACAATTGTCCATAGTCAGGATTTCCTGCATGTTGGAGATAATGGTAAAATAGTAGATGGGAATAATGAACCATTTTTATTACGAGGGTTTGGTCTGGGAGGATGGTTGGTGCAAGAGGGATATATGTGGGGAATAGGCGGGTTTTTCGCTTCCCATACAAATATAAAAAATGAAATATTATCCTTAATTGGTGAAGAGAAAACAGATCAATTCTATCAGATATACCATCATAATTATATCACGGAACAGGATATAGCTTTTATAGCAGACCAGGGCTTTAATACACTTAGGATCCCATTCCACTACAAATTTTTTTCCAATGAACCTTGGGTGTTTATCAATGACGGGTTTGAAATTATTGATCGCATTTTGGAATGGTGCAGGGAATACCAGATATATCTTGTGCTGGATATGCACTGTGCACCTGGCGCTCAAAGTAAAGATCTTCCCGCAGACAGTGATGGCATAAATGCTGGACTATGGACCAGTGCATTAAATCGTAATTGGGCAATAGATATTTGGCAGCATATAGCAAATTATTATGCAGATGAGCCTTGGATTGCGGGCTATGATTTAATCAATGAACCAGTATTATCAGATGGATTTACATCTACTGATTTGCGGAGTTTTTATATTCAAATAAAAACAGCTATACGTATGGTAGATCAAAACCATCTTCTGTTTATTGAAGGTAACTGGTATGGGAATGATTTTACCAGTCTTACACCACCTTTCGATAATAATATGGGATACAGTTTTCACCACTATGTTGGGCCTAGTCATCAAACATCCTGGGTTAATAACTACCTATCTATGAGTGATGAATATAATGTGCCTTTATGGGTAGGTGAATTTGGTGAAAACTCTAACCACTGGTTCCATTATAAAGTAAATCTTTTTGAGCAGAATGATATCGGTTGGAGTTCATGGAACTACAAGCACAATGGTAGCATAACGCCAGTCATGCGTGTGGAAGTACCGGAAAGTTTCAAGTTAATTCTCAATTACTGGAATAATACCATTCAGACTATCACAGCCGAACAAGTGGAGACAGGTCTGATGGATCTGGCTGACGCCTATCTATTCGAAAACTGCACGCAGAACAAAGGGTTGCTACATGCATCTACGCATCCGGATTTCGAAATTGTTTCATCACCTTATGAAGCAGTCACTATTCCTACCGTATTGGAAGCAGTGCATTATGATATGGGTGCTAACGGAGTAGCATATTTTGATTATACCTTTGAAGACCCAGCTAAATTTAGCGGCGACTCGAAGCCTTGGAATAATGGATGGACCTACCGCAATGATGGGGTGGATATACAGACCGCACAAGATACCGAAGGAAGTCCATATAATGTGGGCTGGATGGAAAACGGGGAATGGATGTATTATACGGTTGATGCGCCAGTAGGAGGTGACTACCAGGTTTTATGCCGTGTTGCTTCACAAAATAATAACGGACTTCTTGCTATATCCATACCAGCGCAATCCCAGGAAATAATAATGGAAATTCCCAATACAGGCGGGTACCAGACCTGGGCTTGGACGGAACCGGATACCATGGAAATAGATCCCGGACCTGTATTAATATCTATGATGGTCTATTCTGGAGGCTTTAATCTGAAAGATATCAAGATTACATTAATTTCGGGCAATAATACACTATCAGATAATTTTAAAATTCTATCCTATCCTAACCCGTTTAATTCTACGACATCATTTATGATTCCTGATGGTGTTAAGATTCAGCAGATTAAAATTATTGATGTGAATGGTTCGATTATTCAGGATACCGGTACAGGCACTGGCTTACGCAATGCGTTTTGGAATGGCAGAAATGAATCTGATTACCCTGCAGTCTCCGGTGTCTACTTTTATGAAATTAAAATTGCTAACCAAATATATAATGGGAAAATGACATTAATTCGTTAAGCTCTATTGGTCGTTATTACAAACTAGATAACCATGTCGGGCAATTGTAGTCTTTTGGGAAATACCATCGCCCAAAAGGATTGAGCCATCAATCAAACTAGGATCTAATTCTTGGTCTTGTTCAAATAAATTTACCACGATCTGGAAACTGTCATCCTTATTCCATCTTTTAAACCCCACAGGCCCAGGGGGAAGGTTGCCCATGAATTTCAAATTGTGATTGATATTCCAGAATACTTTATGCCTTTTTCTCAAGCTGATTAATTTCTGGTAAAATTTGCTATCCGGTGCGTCACCCCATATTATTGTGTCTTTGTCGAAAAATTTCAGTTGTTTGTTTAACTGAGCCTCCTGTCCGGAGTAGATCATCGGCATGCCCGGTAGGGTAAAGATTATAATAAGCAAGGGGTAAAGGTTTTTCCCAAAATGATTGCTCATAACTCTACTCCAACTGTTCTCATCGTGATTATCAAGAAAATTCATTCTCAAGGCATTGATGGGGTAAGATTTTGGTGGTGCTTGATAATATTTTTGAATCTCGTAGAATTCTTTTTCCCCAGCCGCTATATCTTTCAATATATGATGAAGACCCCAGTTATAATCGGCATGAAACGCATTTTCCAGCAGTTCCGGTTCTTCCCACTCTGCCAGCATAAACATGGGTTTGATTTTCCCGAGTTTTGGTATCACGGATTCCCAGAAATCTGTGGGCACCATACCTGCCACATCACAACGAAAACCGTCAATGTTTACTTCTCGAACCCAGTATTTCATAGCAGCAGTCATGTAAGCTCGCAGGTTGTCATTGCTATAATCCAGCTCTATCACATCATCCCAATTTGTTCCTGCTGGAATCTGAAAATTACCTTCATGATTTTTTGTGTACCATTCTGGGTGTTCATCGGCCATGGGATTATCCCATGCAGTGTGATTTGCTACCCAGTCTAGGATGACATACATACCCATCTCGTGGATTTCATTTACTAGGGATTTAAATTCATTTAGGGTCCCAAATTCTGGATTTATTCCATAATAATTCTGGATAGAATAGTAACTGCCCAGGGTTCCTTTACGATTTACTGTGCCGATGGGATGGATGGGCATGAACCAAAGAATACCAACTCCTAGGGACTTAAGTCGGGGGAGGTGTTCGCGGAAGGCTCTTATGGTCCCCTGGGGTGTATATTGCCGCAAGTTTACTTCGTAAATTGTAAGATTATTGATCCAGTCTGTGGAATTGTTTTCTTTATGATCCATGGTACATCCTAAGGTTAAAACTATCAGAATCAGATAATAAATTATTTTCATGTACGAATAAAAACAGCACCACTGGTAGGTTGAATATTGATATAACCTTCAACGACACGTATTCCATTTAGATCAACCTTATTACTGTTGACCAGCTGTAGCCATTTTCCTGAGGGCAGTTTTGCATTCAATATTTCCGTGTTACTGCCATTTAGAAAAATAGTAATGTTATCCTTAATAGAATATCCTAGTCCAAATTCATTTTCAAGATCGAAAAATTTGATATCTTGAAGACTACTTCTTCTTAGTTCAGGGTATTTTTTCCGAAGTGTGATTAAACTCTGGTAATAACTGACTAAGGATTGGTTTTGTTCTGTTTCATCCCAATTAACCCAGTTGGTTTCATTATCCTTGTTATAAGGATTGGGGTCCAGCTTGCCCACGTTTGGGTCAGGTCGATCAGTGGCAGCGATAATTTGGGTGTGAGCCCATTCCTGACCTTGGTGTATAAGAGGTATTCCTTGGCTGGTGAGCAATACCAGCGCGGCTAGTGTGTTCATTTTAAATATCTCCGGTGTGAGTGATATATGTTTTAATCTATCTTTGATTAAATCATTTTTCGAGTTTTGGCCCGATGACAGCCTTAGGTAGTCGCTGAAACAATAATCATCATGGACTTCCAGAAAGTTGATAGCGTTAGCCGTAGTGTTGTATATACCGCCGTTACCCCATAGGGTACCAGTAACGATAGTTTTTAGGTCATTTTTATTTTCATTCGGACGATAAGAGCCAAAAAGAAATCCTTTTTTAGAAAAGTCGTGGAGGTCTCCACGCAGTACATCACGAAATTGGGCATTGAAAGATCCCCAACCCAGTTCAGAAAATTCACGACCCCGATTATCCCATGCTTCCCCATAAACAATAACATTGGGATTGACTCTGCGTAATTCGCTTAAGATGTGTTGGGCTGTAGCAGCTGAGAGCAAATGAGCCTGGTCAAAACGAAATCCATCCACGTGATATTCCACCATCCAATAGTTTAAACTTTCGATAATATAATTAAGAACATGTTCATTATCAGTATCCAGTAGGTTCCCACAACACTGGCTTAAGAAATTTCCTTTACTGTCCAGTTTAAAATAGAGAGCTCTATCTATATATTTTAAAGGATGCCAGTCGTAGTTGGAAACATGATTCACCACCACATCCATAATAACGGCAATGTTGTTTCTGTGTAGGGTCCTGATAACGTCTTTCAATTCGTGGATCGCCAGTCCGGCTTCACCATTCCAATCCTCAGGGATTGCACTGCCATCGGAAGCATAATAGCTCTCCGGCGCCATGTAAAAAGTGGGCATATAACCCCAGTGATTTCTCTGATATGGATTCCAGGTATTTACCATACCGCCGGCCTCTTTTTGGTATGGTATTTCTACATTAGCAAAATCCCAAAGTGGGAGAAATTGGACTGCATTGACACCAAGTTTTTTTAAATAGGCAATACCACCTCGCTGGTTTTCTTCGATGAAGCCTATATATGAACCGGGTGATTTTACTCCTGATGATGGGTGTATAGTCATGTCCCGCAAATGGGCCTCGTAAATGATTAAATCTTTGGGATCAATATTTTGCCATGTGTCACCCTGCCACTCAAAATCAGTCTTAATTACCAGACTTTTTGCCACATGGCGCCAGGTGTTTTGAGTCACGGTAGCTTTTGAATAAGGATCCGCCACAATGATACTAGAATCATTCAAGGGACCTTCCAGACGGTATCCATACAGTATCCCAGGCCCTCCTTCTCTAAGGAAATAGGACCATATGCCATTCTCAGATCTCTTCATGGCATATTCATTGCCGGATTCATCCGCGGGATTAGAAAATATAACCAGATGCACCCTTTCTGATGAAGGTGCCAGAAGCCGAAATTCAATACCACCTGGTCGCAAGAACGCACCGTAGGAAAGGCCAAGATTGGGTGCAGGTTGCACACATGCAATTATGCCGAGGACAATAGATAATAAAAGAATTATAGCTTTATTAATTTTCATTTCAGAAGTTAATAACTCGAAATGAAGTTACTAAATTAAGGTCTATAAATATTTTGAAACAGTTACCTTATTTAAAAGCATTGTTATTAAAGAAGGAATGGATAAACTTGTTTGGTGGTAGCGTAATTGTGTCAAAATTAAATCAAATCATCTGATAGGTCTTAAACTGGTTCCATTGGTGTTATTTATTCAGCAAATTAAGTTATACTGGGCTCTGCTACTTTTAGGTGTTATACTTTATGGAGACGAGTCCTGGAAGGTTTATGATGATTCTGAGATTGCCATAATTCATATAGCACTTAATCCAGATGACCTGGAGTGGATGTATGAAAATGTACATAGTGATTCACTCCATACTGCAGAGATTCATTTCCAGAACTCATACATAGATGAGATGGTTGATTCAATAGGCTTTAGGCTCCGTGGAAATACATCCCGTACTTCTGCAAAAAAATCATTCAAAGTTGATTTTAATCATTTTATTCCAGGACGAGACTTTTTTGGTATTGAAAAATTAAACCTGAATGGGGAGCATAATGATCCTTCAATTATCCGTTCTAAGATCTGCTGGGATGTTTTCCAGAAGATTGGGATGACGGCCAGTAGAGCCGCACATGCTGAAGTTTACATCAATAATGAATATTTTGGACTCTATATCTCGGTAGAGCATATAGATGACAGTTTTTTATCCAGGAACTTCAAAAATGATAATGGAAATCTGTGGAAATGCTTATGGCCTGCGGATTTGAGCTATCGCGGGGAGAACCCTGAAAATTATCATCCCTACCATGACGATGAAAGACCCTATGAATTAAAAACAAATGAGGATGAATATGATTATTCAAAGCTAGCACGGGTGATTAGGATCATCAATTCTTCGCCTGATTCCCTTGAACTGGTAATGGATGTGAAAGAAATGATCCAATATTTTGCAATCAATATCCTCACTGGAAGCTGGGATGATTACCGTTTTTTAAAGAATAATTATTACCTGTATCATAATCCTTCTGATGATCTGATCCATTGGATTCCTTACGATTATGATAATACATTCAGTATTGACTGGTTTGATATTGACTGGTCTACAATCGATCCTTACGATTATGCTGTTAGTGATAATGATGGTAGGCCGCTTACTAGTTATATGTTTGATAATGTCCGCTATCGAAATCTGTTGACCCATTTTATTGAGTTCTATAGCGCCATGGTTTTTTCTCAGGATTCACTAGAAATAAGACTGGATATACTCCGACAGTCTTTAATTTCTTCCGCTGAGAATGATCTTTACCGCACTTACGACTATGGTTTTGATATGGATGATTTTGTTGATAGCTATGGTGTCACTTATGAAAATCAGCACGTAAAGCAGGGCTTATTGGAATTTAGAAACACCCGCTTGTCATCGCTTGAAAGTCAGTTAAGTTATGGAGGAACAAAACCAATTATTTATGACGCAATAGTTCCATCCGGTCCGGTGCTTACAACTGATACAATTGCATTGAACACTGCTGTTTTTGGGCCTGGAGGATTGGATGATGTTATATATCACTATAAAAAGGATGACCAGACAGACTGGCTAACTACTGCATTAAATCCCGCACCTGATGTCATGAGTAGTAGAGTTGAAGACCATGACCGATGGCAGGGTGGGTTAGAGATTACTCAACCGGGAAGTTACCAGTGGTATATTACAGCTATTTATGGTACCGAAGTTGACCGTTATCCGGTTTATGGTTACCGGCAGCTCCAAATGGTAGAACCTTGGGGAGGAACAGATGT
>CEUZ01143291.1_pt1 | contig 11897 bp, 5 predicted proteins | sample 361511 | NCBI WGS metagenome assembly CEUZ01 (sample SAMEA2622822, study PRJEB7988) | marine metagenome | biome: marine biome (ENVO:00000447); feature: surface water layer (ENVO:00002042); material: "saline water (ENVO:00002010), including plankton (ENVO:xxxxxxxx)" | depth 5 m
TCAGCAAGTGAACCATTCAATGATGAAGGTATTTCTGATAAAAAACGAATTAATTTGTGGCTGGAACATTTTGGTCTAAGACGTGTACAAAGTCATTGTTCTGGACACTCTAAAGGCCAGGATTTGTTAGATGTCGTTAAAGAAATTGACTCGGATATGCTATTTCCTATTCATACTGATAGCCCTGAATCATACAAAAATGTCACAGATAAGATTACAATTGTAGAAGAAGCCAAGACATACAATTTATCTATATGAATTACCGTTATCTTCTGTGACTAATTCTATAGCAATTGTTACTGGATGTTCTAGTGGAATAGGATTAGCTACTGCAAAAATGCTTGCTCAAAATGATTTTACTGTCTATGCTTGCTCACGAGATCCATCTGCTGCGATCAATCTTCAAAATCTCATTACTCATGAAAATCTCACAAACATTCATCCAACCCAATTAAATGTCGATAATGATGAATCAGTAAAAAACACAATTAAGCAAATTATTGAAAATGAAGAAAAACTCGATGTTTTAGTGAATAATGCTGGATATGGTGTTATAGGAAAAATTGAGGATCTACCTGTGAATGAATATTCTAAACAATTTCAAACAGATCTTTTTGGACCTTTACGTATGATAAGAGCAGTTCTACCACAAATGAAAAAACAAAACTCTGGAAGAATAATTAACATTAGTTCTATTGCAGGACAGATTGGTTTTCCATTAACTTCTCCATACATTTGTTCAAAATTTGCTTTGGAAGGATTAAGTGAATCACTTCGACATGAGCTTTATGAAACAAACATCATAACAACAATTATTGAACCAGGTGTTGTCAAAACAAAATTTAATCAAAACATGAAATTCCCACAAGAATATTCTTCAGATGAAAATAAGGCTGAGGCTATAAAATTAAAAGAACAGTGTGAAAAAATATTTGACCGTACTGAAATCAGTGGCATTGATGTAGCAAATGTAGTTTTAGAATCTCTGACTACTCCTAACCCAAGAATTAGATATCAGGTTGGTATAGAAGCAGATGAATTACTTAAAAAGAAAAAACAACTATCAGATGAAGATTTTGAAGGTATTGTTCATAAATTTTTTCAAGACATTATGAATATACCATAATCATTTTCTATACCAATTACAATTATTATTGGAACACTGAACATTCTTTCCAAATCTTTCTGTTTTTGAAAAACACTTTGGACACATCTTACCTCTTCTAATCAACTTTTCATTTTTTCTTAGTTTATTTCCTTGAATGTATTCTGGAGGATTAGGTTTTTTCTGTTCTTTTGGTTTCGTTTTCTGTTCTTTTGGTTTATTTCCTTTTGGTAATTTGACATTTTGCTGCTTTGCAATATCTTGCATTGTCATTGTATTTGATTTTGGTCCTCTCTTCTTATTTGATTTCTTGTTTGATTTTACCTTATCTGGATGAAGTTTTCTATCAATTAGTGCCTGATATCGACTTAAAATTCCAGGTTTTTTATTATTCATTTCTGTCATGAACACAATCTTTGATTGAAAATATTCCTTATACCAAAACTCATCATCATTGTAAATTGTCTCTAATGTTTTAGATTCATTTTTAGAACAATCTGCTAATTTTTCTTCTAAGAACTTTTTACGTTTCTCATCTTTTTCTGTGAAACTTATTTTGATGACTTTTTCTTCTTCACCAACCCATACCAAAAATGTTTCATAATTCTTCCAAATCTCATTAATTTTTGATGCAAAATGTCCATGATTCATCATTTGCTCTAATGAAACTGCGTGATCAATCTTTTTTCGTATTGTCCAGTAATCTTGTTTTAACATTTTTTTTATAAATTCTGGACTTTCTCTATTTTCAAATAATGCTACTGCTTTTGAAAAAGTTCTAAATGTTTTTAGATAATACTCTACTCCGATTACTGTTTCTATTTTTACAAAATCTAAAAGTGATGGTATGTTTCCTATTTTATTTTTAACTCTAATATATTCTGCTTCCAATTTTTCAATAGGAATTTCTTTATCAATATTTGCAACTTTTTCTAATAATTTTGTTAATTTTTTTTCGACTATTTCATATGAACCAAAAACATCAATGTAGTCTTGTACTTTGTATATTCCAAACTGATCCATCATGTATTTTGACGGAATCTCATGATGTTCTGCAAACTCATCACAATATTCGTCAATTAGTTTTATTCCTAATTCTTTATTGCCTCTAATCGTATCGCCTTGTTCTTTTACAAAATTATTATAATTTCCATAATGTTCTTTGATTATCTGTTTAGTTACATCATCACCTGTAAATGGATTTGAAAAAAACAGAGTTTGTGTTGGTGGATGGCCTAGTGTATTTTTGTATTTTTCATAATTCTCTCTTAGATTTTTTGTTTTTTCCTGTTTGGTAAGTCTTTTCTGTTCTTCATTGTGTTTTCTACGTTCTTCGTTTAATTCTTGTATTGTTTTTTTATCTTCTTTGGGTCTTCCTAATGCAACTCTACATTCTTCACATTCTTTTGGTAAGAATCTTTTTCCTCTTAGATAGGAATCAATATAATGTTCAATTGGTTGTGTTGGTTTTACAATTCTTTGAATTTCATCCCAACCATTACATATTTTCTCACATTCTTTACATTTCCAAGTGATCTCAGTATCTTCTTCTTTAGGTTCAAAACGACCTTTACCATATTCGATAAGTGGATACCAAAATTCTTTGAATAATTCAAATCCATGTTTGCTTTTGAGAGGTTTTCCTTCGATATCTTTGATAATAAATTGATCATCAATATCTACAAATATGACATCACTTGTTCCATTACTTTTCTCACCTCGTAATCCTCTTCCAATCATTTGAGTATACAATGAATTACTATGAGTTGGTCTTGCTACAATCACACAATCAACTATTGGTGCATCAAATCCTTGTGTTAAAACACTGACATTACATAAAACACTTACATCCCCATCTAATTTTTTAAATTCTTTTAAAATTTTATTTCTGTCAGATGTTTGAGTTGATCCAGTTATTAATTCTGATTTTATTCCATGTTTAGCTTGTAATGCAGTTCGTAAAATTGTTGCATGTAGTACATCAATTGCAAATATGAGAATTTTTTTTCTATCATATTTCTTCATCATTTCTACTGTTTTATTTAAAATTGAAATATTTCTGTCAAAATCATCTCTTTTCTTATTGAGTGTCTTACGTGAAAAATCATGCCATTTATCAAGATGGTCTTGTTCATCATCATCGAGTCCTGTTGGTTCTTTTAGTTTAATTATATCCTGATAAGCATGACACAAAATTTTTCGTTTCATTAAATTTTGATATAAAATTATTTGCTTGTCTTGACTAGAAATTTGTTCATTATCTTTTGGACGAATTGTAATTGTTTCTGTTTCAGATACACTTTTGCCAAAATTGTCTTTAATTGTTAATTTTATTTCATATTCTCCTTCTTCATTAAATGGTTGTGCAATTGTTACATCATCCTTTTCATTTTTTAATTCTCTTATTTTTCTCTGTGATTCATCTACTGAAAACATTGATGCACCAAGAATCATATTCTTTTTTATTTTCCAATGATATTCCTCTATCACTCCTCCATAATGAAATGAATTTGCTGCACTAATTCTAACATCTTCTCCAACTGGTGCAAATTTTGGGCAGTCAATAATTGGTGTAGCCACTAAATTTTCTTTTTCATAATTTTGGATTATAGGATGATAAAATTTATCACTAAACATTCTATGTAAAAGTCTGGTATCTTCAGTCTCTCCTGAACCACGATAATCTGTTGCAGTAAGTCCAACCAAAACTATTCCTTTTGTAGAAAATTCTGGATTAGGACGTTCTTTTGATTTTTTTAATGACCAATCAAACCCCATTGATTTTAGTACACTTCTATGTTCGTCTGATGTAATTCCATGAACTTCATCTACTACTATAATTCCTGTATGCTCTGCTAATTCATTCATTAAACCAGGATCGTCATTTTTGATTTTAGTCATTGATTGAATATTTGCAACAATTATTCCTGTCTCAATTTCTTCTGAAAATTCTGCAACCTCCACTTCAGTAGGTAAACTTCCTCCCTTTCCCCACACCCTGTAAATATTCAAATCTTGAGTTGGGTCACCTCTATGTTTGTAAATTTCTTCAAAAGAATCTACTGCCTGTTCACAAATTTCTATTGTTGGTGCAATAAACAACACAAATCGACTTTTTGACAATTTTTCATTTCTACTAGGTTTTCCATCAGCAATCCATTCAATGATTGCCTCTACTGCAAGTCTAGTTTTTCCAGCACCAGTTGGAACCGTAACAACTGTTCGTTTGGATGGTTCTTCTCCAGTAAAAAATTTCCTTAGATATCTACCCGTAGAGAATTGATAGTCATACAAAGGTGGAAATTTGTTAAGTGCTTTTACAGTAGTTTTTCTCTCAATTGATTCAGTTCGTGGTTTTTCTTTTACAGATATTGGTAGTTTTAATAATTCTGTAAATTGTTTTAGCATTCCTGATTTTCTCTCAAACTTTGTAATTTCAACACGCCAATCATTAGAAATTACATCACAATCAATTTTTTCTCCAGTTGTAGTTTTTAATGTCATAGTTTCACCCGTTTCAAGGCTATCTAATGGACATAATTTGGAAATTTTATTTCCTTTCTTTTGTTTTTCTCCATAAAAATTTAAAACTTCGAGTAATTTTTTTTCATTTACAATATCTTTCTTAACAGCACTTGAAAAAATTTTACCCCAAAATTTTTTTGTAATGTCTTTATTGTTACGCTCATCCTCACTAAATACTGTATGAATAAATCTTGGACCTACACAATCAAATAATAATTCTGCAAGTCTTTGTTTATTTTTTAAAAGATTTTCAGTTCCATTTTGATCTCCTTGTAATAATTTGAAAACATTAGGTGAAGTCACAAATTCTATATTTTCTACTAATTCATCTGCATCCCACCACTCTTGAAATCGCTCTATGCAAATTTCTTTAACTTGTACTGAAGCATCTTTTCCTTTTCTTCTAACCATTTACCTGCACCAGTGTCTTATTAGAAATTAAATCATGAATAAGATTTTCTGCCTTTTTTGCGATATGACCTTTATGCAAAATCCCAATCTCTAAATTTCCATGAATGGCTCTTCCTGTGAGATTAGCTGATGTTACAAGAATTTTTTGAGAATCTATGACTAGCATCTTTGCATGAAGTACGCTTGCATCAGAACGTTTTGCATATTTGTAAATCTCTGGTTCATTTAATGTAGGTGGCCATGCTCTTTCAATGATTTGTTGAGGTGATCCTACTCTTTTTCTGTTTTCTACTGGTTTGTCTGCTCTATCTAAAATAATTTTAATTTCAAGAGGATATTTTTCTGCCACTTTTATTACTGATTCAAGTAAATCTTTTACACCCCAATCCATTACATATCCTACAATTGTAATGGATTTTTTTGCAGAACCTATCAATCGTAAAATGGTACTTTTTGTATTTCCTGCACTTTGATGAAAAATAGAAGGACTTGTCCAAATTAATGATGTATTTCTTTTAATCTCATTTTGTTTTTTGTTAATTTCTTGAATTAAATCTATAGCAATAATTATAGTTTCAACTGAAGAAGAATTCTTTAAAATTCCCAATAAAATTTTTGTCTCATCTAAATTTAGTTTTAATATTTTTTTTATTTCATATGAATCAGATTTAGTTTTAATATTTTTTTTGTAAAGTTCTTGTTGAATTTTAAAAAGTTTTTCATCAGATAATCTGTTTACTAATTTTTTAATATCGTCAATTAATCCTTCTTTCAACTTTTCATATCCTTAAAGAAACCAAGTTCTTCATCAAAGAGTAGTCGTCTATCCAACAATCTATTTGAATTTTCACAACATGTCTCGGGTAAAAGAACACATCCATAACATGCTGAGCCATTATATCTCAAATGAGCAGGAAAACCACTATCGAATTTTGCTTTTGGATCTTCTTCAATACACAATGGATCACGTGAACAGTGTTTTGTATGAATTTTTGTCACTTGTAGTAATCGTTTGAAGTTATCAGTACTGGATTGTTTAACTAATCCTCCTAAACTTCCATCTGATGATGTACTGGATGTGTAAATTAGAATTCCATTATAATTATTTCCTGCATAAACTCTTTCTTTAATTGAAGGGGTTGGATATCCGGAAAAAATCTCTAGACCTCTAATCAAAGCATGAGACAATGAATGAAGTAACATGTATCTTGCACCAAAAATCCCTTCTGGTTTCCATTGTCTATCTCTTGCCCATTCTTCAAAACTTTTCTTCATTATGTCGGTTCTTTCTTTTACATTTTTTTGAGATTCCCATTTTTGTAACAAATCTTCATTTAAAGAAAAAAGAAATCCTTCCCCTCTATTTTCAACACCTGGATACCACCCTTGTTTCTTTCTTGATAGTTTTTGATAGATGATATTTTGGTGAGATGAGAATGGATCTGGTGCTTCTTTTCTTGCAAATCCCTTCAAAACATTGACTTCTGTGAGGCGCTTGAGCTTTTTCATACGTGTAAAGTGAGTTTGAAGTGTATTTGCTACTGCTTCATCATTTATCTCTAAAAATGTACCATACTGTTTATCTGCTTCAGCATTTATCAAATCATGATATTCCTCTTTTTTGATAGAATTTTGATTCACTTCATCATTATCCTTGATTGCTTCAAATCTTATTTTTAATTGCTTGACGACTTCCTCTATTCCATACTTGTCTATCTCTTTTAAAAAAAGTTTTGATTCTACTGCAATTTTACTCCAATCTGGTTTCCCCTCTTTGTTAAAGCTGTCCATTTTTTTCAGAGTTTTAATGCTTTCACCTTTTTCATTAACTACATTTTGAATTGGATGTAACCATTTTGGAATAAATAACGCATTAATATTTAATGGAAAATAAACATTAGTTGCTCTAACCTGTACTCCAAAAATTCTTACACGTTTTTTATTGTGACCTGTACATTTTTCACTTTTTGTTCCTAACCATGGTGCATTTCCACTACAACTTGGAATAATGTTATCTAATGCACCAGGTGTTGCTGCTTGACCACAGTTTCGTTTTTTGTCACAATCTAAACACTTTACAGTATAATCTGCAAGATTTTGTTTATTTCCTCCCGCAAAAAATTTCAATCTTGGATTTTTTCCACATGCTTCTTTGAAACCAGTTTTCTCATTACTGTGAGCCCATTGAATCCATGGAAAATCATCGATATGTCCATTTTCACATATGACAATAAATCTTGCAGGATAAAGATCTCCTCTACAATCTGAACAATGAAATACTGAACTTCTTCTAGCTGGAGCAGGTTTATGTTCTTGTAATCTACCACATTTTGTACATACTCCCCATAATGGAAATGATTGACAAGGAATTGATTTTTGCATAGTTTCTTCCTCTTTTGGTGATCTAAAATGATCAACTCTTAGAATTCTCTGTAACTCTGGATGATGAATTCTATGAAACATCTCTGCATTTGTATCCTTATTCCAAAAACTCAAACCCAAAATCATCACCGAATCCTCCTCGGTTTGCATGATGGAACCCGGTCCAAACGTGGTGATTAATTGACTAGGTCTAATATCTCCAGGAGACATTGCCGGTATTTTCTTTTCTTCACTCATCGTTAATTTCCTCCATCTCTTCTTCTTCCTTTTCTCGTTCTTCTTTGTCAGCCAAATACCATAATCCTGCAGATGGCTCTGCTTCTCTCAATGAATTAGGAACAAATTTTGGCCATTCTTTATTTTCATTATAATTTTGTGTCATTAAATAATTGAGATTCTCATCTGCAGTCTGGGTTTTATGACGAATTTTATGATAATGTACTTCTTGTTTTTTACCATTAGCAAATTCATTCCAGTCCTCAATTATTTTATCTAAATATTCAATTGTATCTTCAGCTGTTTGTGAGTCTTCAATTAATTCTACACGTTCTCTAACTACATTTCTAATCTTATCTGTTAATTCTCTAGTCATTTTTTCTGTAATGTTGAAATCATTTGCATCTGCTCTTTGTGATAAATTCACTTCAATTTGTCTAATCATTGAAACAACAACTCCAAAAAATGCTCTATCACGCGCTCTAGATGAGAATGGAGTTACACTTGTTGCTTCCACATATTTGTGAAGTTGAGCATGATAATGAATGAAATTTTCATAGTGAGATAAATCACGAGGTTTTAGAAAATTATATGCACTTACAACTAATCCCGGAAACGTTCTTCCAACTCTTCCTGTTGCTTGAATATATTCAGAATGTAATTTAGGATGTCCATTGATTAACATACAACCAAGCCTGCCTATGTCCACGCCAACCGATAACATGTTTGTACACAATAAAATATCAACTGGGTTTGTACTTTGTATAATTGAACTTTCTAATTGTTCTATAATCTCTGGAATATCTTTAGAATCTTTTCTACTTGTTAATTCAACTTTTACAAGATTTTGTTTTTTGATATGTTTTCGTCTTTCTTCTGTTTCTGTCTCTGAAGATTCTTCTTCACCTTCTTCTACACTTCCTTCTTCATTTTTTTTCTTAAATTCCTCCATTTCTTTTTCATGATCATAATTTTCAAATTTCCGATAAATCACATCTCTGAATCCATCCAGTGAATCTTCATACATGTGTGATGCATTTCCTAATTCTTTTAGACTGTTAAAATATGAAACAAATGTAAAATATTTATCAATCAATTTTAATTTTTTCTTAACATCAAATCCTTCTTTGTTAATTTGTTCTTGAAGTGACCTAATTTTTTGTATCATTGATGCAGAAATTTTAGCCTGAATTGTTTGTCCTTTTTTTGCAGTGCCACAAACACCAACGTACAATTTTCCTCTCTCGTCATTTTTGTCTATTACTGTGGCAAAAAATGAGTCTCCAAAATCAAATCCTTGTGGTGGGAAAATAAAGGCCTCATCTCTCTTAAAGACGCCTCGAATTTGGTCTTCTGCTTTCTTAATTGTAGCAGTTGAAGCAACAATTTTTGGTGGAATTCCATCTCGGTTTGTAGATAAAAATTCAATTGCAGTCTCATATGCTCCGACCATAGTGCCTAATGGTCCTGAAATTAGATGAAGTTCATCTTGAACAATTAGTTCTGGTGGATGTAAAAATTTAGGAATGTTTTCTGGATCTCCATAACCATTATGTTTTTGACAACTTCCATCTCGATACTGTGTAGTTACAAATCCATGTTTCTCACACCATCTGTCTGTTCTTCCAAATATCTCTCGAAGATCTTCATTCCATGCAAGTTGCGCAAATTTATCAACAGTAGAAATTATCAATGATGGACATCTGTTGTAAATATCTTCATCAACAACAAATACTGGAAGATTACCATCATTTTTCCCACCTTTTTCTTTTGAAAATAAACATGCAGGTCTGTTACAATAAATTCTACATTGTTTAATTCTTGCACCTCCTGTTCCAGTTTGTGTTTCAACTAAATAATTTCTCCAATCTAATTTTTCACCACACCATGGACATGACAACAATTGAATTGGATTGTGTGTTTTTGGTGGTTCTCCACCATGATCTTTAGCATAGTCTAACGCTTGTATACAGCCAGTACCGTATCTTCCTTCTCTATCTTCCTGATTTAGTTTGTTTGGAGTTGTTCCTTGTCCAACCCATAGTCCAATAGAAAATGGTTCATCTCCAAATGCATCAGTGATATCAGTTCCCATAATTTCATTTCGTCTAATGTATTCACATGCACACATTAACGTAGATGCTCTTTGGAATTGTTGAATTGTTAAGAGTCTTAATGTATATCTCATCAAAACTGTAACTCCGTATTTTTCTACTTCAATCTCATTTCTAAGTCTCTTATGTCCCATGGTAAATGCTATCAAACCAAGATACGCTTCGGTTTTTCCACCACCAGTTGGGAACCATAATAAATCTGCTATTTTACGGTCTGTTGATTTTGGATCTGTAATTGATTTTATGTTTAGTAAAAAGAATACGAGTTGAAATGGACGCCATCTAGGTATTTCATATTTCAATTCTGGCTTTTTTGGTTTAAAACCAATTACACGTCCATTTCTTCTATTATTTTCTGCCCATCCACCATAAAGACGCTGATAATACATGCCTAAATTTGCAAATCTGAACGCGTCTCCTGCATTCTCATCTGTTGAAATTATCTCAATTCCTTCTCTAATTCGTCTTAAAGCATCTTCACATCTTTCTACTTGTTTTTCTGCAGTACGTTGAAGTTTTGTTTCTAGTGTAGAAATTTTTGGTCTTAGCTTTTCTGTAATCCATTCCTCATAAGCATCTGCTATAGGTGTTAATTCTGATCTGAATTGTTTAATATCTGAAATTGTTCCTAGTCTCTCCATTTCAAGACAGTCAAGTTCCAATTCCTTTGGCTTTATGACTGGAAATTCATATTTTGGCATAAATGTAGTTTCGAGCCATGAAACAGACTCTTTTTCACTATCAACATCCCAATTTACTGAACATGTGTGTCCAATTCCAAAATTTCTTTTTTTCCTGAATAATAATCCAAATAACATTTCATTTACATCATCTGGGTCAATATGCTCGAATTCATCAGAATAATCAACAAAAATATTTTCTTTTTCATCTTCAGCTGTAAGTTTGATTTTTGGTTGAAATATACAATATTCATAAATTTTCTTACGTGTCTTTTCACGAAATTCTAATCTATTAATTCCATAAACACTGATCAAAAACTGTTCCTTGTTTTTTCTTACTTTCCATTTTAGTGCAAATTGTTTTTCTTCATCAATTACTTGTTCAGTTTCTTCTTCTTTTAATTCAAGAATTTTTTCAAAAACTTTTTGCTCTCGTTTATATCGATTTTTATTATCAATAATTACTGTATCATAAACTCCCCAATTAATTGAAATTTTTACAGTCTTCATATTTGATGAAACCATACATGTCAAACCAATTGATGTTGGCCTTGTCAAATCCTTATCCATGATTGGTTGATCTAATACTGTATTCGCGTTCTCTTCTCCATCTTTGATTTGTCTGGTATCTCCTTCAATAATTTCATCGTTATTGTTTCTTCCTGGCACAATTTCATCTTCTACATCTGGTATTTCTTGAGGAAATAAAATACCTGCAAAATATGTATTCATTGGTGTAACGTCTTTTGGTAAAATTTCTTCAGAACCATAACGTGGACCGATTAAATCTTTTTCCAACTCGTCTACAATTATTTCTCTTACATCCTCTTCTTTCTCAATTTTTATAGTTTCTACTTGTTCTCCAATATCTTTCATAGAGTTTAAAATTTCTTCATAATCTTTTTCAGAAATTGGGTTTTGATCGTTTGCTGGATATCCTCCATTTCCTCTTGTTTTGAGCTGTTTCTTTCTGATATCTTCTTTATTTGTAAAAAATTCTAATTTTTCAACATTTTCTTGTTTAAAAATTGGATAAACACCGCTTTTGATTAATTCTAATTTTATTTCATGTTTGTACTCTCTAGATCTTCCGTCTGGCCATTGATATTTTGAATCAAACCATTGATCAACTGTCTTGTAAATTCCCTGAATTTGATTTGTTCCCATAACATGAAAAATAAAGATGTCATCTGAATGAATTAATTCTTGAATACCCTTACCTGCCTGTGTTCCCCAAATCTCTTCTTTTTTAACAACTTCCCAATTGATCGGTGAAACAGACCATAACCATATTCTTGACAAGTTTTATCGTGAAATTCCTGTGATTTAAGAATGATCAAACTTGAAATTAATTTTAATGTATTTTGGTAATTTCTTAATGACCAGTTCTTATTTCGTGCACTTTTAATTTAACAATTAGAAACAAAACATGACTTTATTGATTTCAAAAACAAAAGAAGATTG
>CEUZ01095068.1_pt1 | contig 11894 bp, 20 predicted proteins | sample 361511 | NCBI WGS metagenome assembly CEUZ01 (sample SAMEA2622822, study PRJEB7988) | marine metagenome | biome: marine biome (ENVO:00000447); feature: surface water layer (ENVO:00002042); material: "saline water (ENVO:00002010), including plankton (ENVO:xxxxxxxx)" | depth 5 m
AGCCCCCGAGTTGTAGATCTGCAACGCCTCTGCCGCGGTTAGAGCCCTGTCCCAGATCGCGCAGTCGTCAATCTTCCCGTCCCATTGATTCCAGCCCACGATGTCCGCTGCGCACCAATAATTCAGCTTCGTCCCAATCGTCCCCACTACAGACAGAGACCCCACAGCCGCACCCGTGTCCGACGCATAGCTCTGGAGGACACCATCAATGTACATCTGCGCGCTATTCGTTGACCGGTCCACAACGACAACAAGGTGATACCAAGTGGACGTGGATGGGGCATTTGTGGACCAGATGCTTCTCCAGTTCACGCCATCCGTGCCAATCTCAAAACGAATCCGGCCCCCGTGACCGGTATCGGTGAAGAGATTAAACCCTAAATACGACCCATCAGATTGACCCAAGATGGTGTAATATGCCCCGCTGGTAGCCACGTCACTGTTGAACCAGCAGGAGATGCTGAAACTTCCAGACCCGTACTCGCTGACGGTCCCAAAGGTCACATACTTGCTCGGCGTCAGGTCCATACACTGGCCAAAACCAGTCATGCTCGCCACGTAGCTGAGGGAACCAGCCCCTCCGATGGTCCCATTATAGGTGCCCATCGTGTCAGTGAGCCCGCTCTCCCACTGCCAATAGCTCACAAGGTTTGTTGAAATTGGCATCAGACGACCTCGTGTTTCACACCTATCGTTGAGGACGTTGTCCACGCTCCCCCCGATGGTTCTGTGTCAGAAGTCGAGAAGCAATAAGATGTGATGCCCGTGGATGGCGTCACGGCGCCCCCTGACGCACAGGCGGACGCGTCACAAATCGACGCCTTCACAGAGATCCCAGACCCCTCCGAGAAATCATGTGCGGAGACTGACCGCACCGTCACCCCGGACAGGTTCAACTGTGAAGCGTCAGTGAGTGGACTCGAGCGGCACTCCACATAATCCCCGACGGACGCTGAGGTGTTTTCGGTGTAGGTCGCAGTCGAAAACGGGGAGTCAATCACGTCAAACTGGTCCGTGCCAGCAGACGGGGACCAAGCCCCGGAGGACCCTGCGTCAGAAATAGGATCGCATCGGGTAACGAACTGCGGGTCTTCCTGTCCGGTACCTGTCCAATCATAGACGATCATCTGCCCCACGTGCGCTAGCCCGGCGTATGAGAAGCCTCCAAAACCATACGTGCCCGTAGACTCTGAACCTTCTGCCGAGGTCCCTGAAACCACTGAAGCCCCGTCGACAAACACATCTACTGACCAGTTGGCGTCGTCGATTTTGTATTTTACCGCCACATAGTACCAGGTGTTCACCTGGAGGTTAAATGTCCCCACTGAAGTGGAGCCCACAAACACCTCAATCGTCCCGGTGGGCGCAGTTCCGCTCGGGGAGGTCTGGTACGCATAAATCCGCTTTCCAGACGTTGCCACGACCTCGAAAATAGTCCCATTTGTCGCCTCGCTGTACCAATTCGTCGCGCAATAAATAGGCATAGCCAGCCACCCCTCTGGGATGAAAACAGCAGGGGGCGTGCGAATGTGCCGAAAGGAAGACAAAGACATCGAATATCTGGTTGGACTTCCGCTGTAAGTGTAGGTCACACCGGAGTCTCCGGTCACGGTTCCGCCAGCAACCGGAACCGTCCACCCCATGTCACCTGAGAGCGTTGCGCCCGATTCGGCCCCAAACGCCCAACTCCAATGAACTGACATGCTGCCCCCTATTCGTCACGACGGAACAGAAACACCTGACCGCGTGACCCAGTTGCAGAGTCCACCCAAACGACAGCCGAGAAATATCGCTCCCTACAGGGGAAGGTCACCACAATCTGACCCGGAGCGCTAACCGCCACTTCGGCCTGATACATCGTGATGGTCGCGATACCAGTGGACGTGTCCAGGTCTTCAGTGTTTAGGGTGGCCCAGTCGGTCGCGGTCGTCACGTCTGGGTTGGCAGAAGACGACACACGCCCCACGATTGTGACCTTTGTCACTGGTCCACTCCCCAGGTTCGAGAGGGACACAATGACGTCAACCTCGTCCGCCACCTGACAATCTAGGCGCCCCGTCTGCGCTGCGGTATCCGCTACCGCTGCGGCATAGTTCGCGGCGCCGCTGAAATCTGTCCCAGAGTGGTCAAGGACCAACTGTCGGACGCTGTCCAATTGCTGCATATCATAAACTCCAGAAAAGCGTGTTTCTTCCAGCGTTTACGACGCGACCCGTGCGGTGTCGCAGACAATATATCACATAGGCTCCTGATTTGAAACCACCCCTTTCAAATTGCCACCCAAACCCCCCGGGAAGTCGCAAAATGGTCGTATCAGAGAATTCAGTTGAAAATTACCCCAAACCTGAGGCAGAAACTCGAATATGCGCGGATGGTACAGAGCAACAACTCGACACGCGACAATCCAGCGATTCAATCGCTGGTACCACGACACATGGAATCTCTATCTGTGCCCTGAATGCGGGGAGCGTGCGGAAGAGGCCAACACCTATTGGAAAATAGTCAAACGTAAGCAGGAGGTGTTTGCGCCCGTTTGCTGCCATGACTGCGGATTTGAGGCCCCCCCAGGAGAGCCAAAGGTGTGGAAGCGCCCAAAATGGCGAGAGCCTTGATCTTGCAATTCGGCCCCGCTTGGGGTTCAGGCCAAATAATCCAAAACATCGGAGACTTTTCCATTTGAATCACACCGCCATACATTGAGAATCGCTTCAAAAACAGTGTCGGGCGGCAGCTTGAACAACTCATTTAACCGGTCGCATTCCGCTCGCGTCAGCTTCGCTGTCCTACCCTGTTCAATGTGTGGATAATGCCCCTTGAACGTCGGCAATTCTTCCACTGCTTCCTTCTGCGTTTTTCCCACCGCTTTGCGCCACCTTTTAAGCGAAGCGCCAAACAAACGAAGGTTAGTCTCTCGGCAATCTTTCATCTCGCCCCCTATACCAACGCATCAAGTGCGCGCTGTGTTTGGTCAATCACCAGAGGCTCATCCGGAACGACCTCTGCGGCCTGCTCTTGCTCTTCATCCAAGCTGAGGACCTCTGCTAGCTTCGAGGTCAACGGAACGCGCCCAGAGCGCAACAACGCACGGATGGCGGTCTTCTTGGCCATCTGCTCAAAGTGATCTTTCCAGGGTCCGGATTTCCCGCCACCATAGGCACAGGCACGCGCGCGCTCGATGTCTTCACGGGAGATCACAGCCTGAAGGTATCGACCGTCCTCCATTGTCACCACGCAATAGGCGCCCACGACGGGGCCAGACCGATTGATCCGCCCATTGTGAGTCAGCGATGGATGGGGCTCACGGGTGAATTGAAAGTCCCCATTCTCCTCCTCTGACTGCTTCACGACCTCCGCGCGGATGTCCTTCGCGCCACATTTCAGCGCGATGTCCATCAACCCTTTATAGCCAATCATCACCTCCATCTCTCCACCCCGTGGGATAAGGTAGACCAGTTGCTTTTCGGGTGACGGGTCCAGTCCTGCCGTGGTCACTGCCATGCAGGCGATAGCGAACGAACTCCGGGAACACTTCGACAGCTTGGGATTCTTCTGAACCACCCCAAGGAGGATGTTCACGTTGCGCTCCCAGTCCGCACCCCGGGGCGCAACGAGCTGGAGTCTCGGTGCAAGGGTCTGCACCATCAATTGAAGCTCATTCTTCTTGGTCATTTCTTCTCCTTCGCGGCGTAGAGACGCGCGCTTCTCGATGGTTTCCCGGTGACTGCGAACTCGTCCCAGACCTCCGGATGTGCGGCCTTCAGGGCCTTTGAGTCTAAACGGGTGGCACCCTTTGTTTCGCTCCAGTTCACATAGCAGTCCGAGCCCTTGATCCCCTTTGAGTCTCCAATCTCGGAACAAATCTGATTGAGAAGCCGCTTTTTGTCCTCAGCAATCTTCTTTGCTTCCTGGTTCAACCGCCAAAGCTCCGTCAACCGCGCGTCCTCTTCCACTGATGCCTCCCTCATTTCATGTTTGATGTGTGGGTACATCTTCACAAGCCCACTGGTGCAGTCCGTTGAGGCGTCCACCTCTGGTGGGTCCCCGTTGATGATGTGCTTCTGCCACCATTCCCGGGCCTTCTCAAGCACCATTTCCTCAGCCTCTTTGTTCCTCTCCACGGTGTATAGCCCCTGGGTAAATGACATCGGCAGAAACGATGCAGCGTTCCACACCTCAACCTCCGGGGCACAAATCATGCACCAGACGCACTGGAGCCAGACATACGGAGGCAAGGCGTCTTTCCACTGCTTCCCCTTTCTGGACACCTTGCACTCCAGCCCCTCTCTTCTTCCATCGCCAACCAGCCAGAAGTCAGGAGTCGATCGAATCCAGTCCTCTGGTCCAACCAGCGGGCCCGCGTCCTCTAGGTTCATCCCAAGTTGATCCGCAGCCCACTCTCCGATAGGGCGTTCTAGCCAATTCCCCACAGCCATCGCTGTGGTAGGCTCGTCTTCACCATCCACCCCTTCCTGCTTGCTCAGCCACACTTTCCACGGGCCCCCATACGGGCGCCACTCTGGTCTCAACAGAATCTGCATAACGTCAGAGGATCCAAGTCCTTTCTTTCTCCATTTCAACCATTCCTTTCGGTCAATCATCCGTATATATTCCTTTCCATTTTGTTGCGAAATTTTCCACGATGCTATAGGCTCTGGGCGGAGGCCAGAATGTCTGCCGATGTTTTCATCCCTATCAGTTCACCAGGCCATTTATTGTCCGTCTATCGGTCGAAAAGCCAACTTTCACAGGCTGAATTGGCCAAATTGATCGATGTAAGTGCACAATCAGTGCACAACTATGAGAACGGGAAACAGGAACCAAGCGCCTCCACCTGGTCAAAGCTAGTCGACGTTTTAAAAATCCCGAATCGGGAAGCACTGGCAATCTGGAGGTAGATTATGCCAGTTTATGCAGAGGATCTGCCTATTATGCCCTTCCATACTATACATTATCGGACATGGCGCGGGAATATGCGCTCAACGGCGCCCCAGCTTCATCACATAAACGTGCATGTTCTGCCCCATGGTACTATTGGCGCGTTGCGCCAATGCGGTGCAGCATGATCAGGGCGGGGGCGTATCTCTTCAAGGCGTCTGAGGAGTCCCTGTACCGTCAATATGCGCCGAGCACCAACGGACCAAATCCGGGATATCGCGACTGGTGCCGAGAAAGGGTGGCGGGACAACTTGTGTCTCCAGTCCCTCCCCCCCGGTTTATCGCGTGCGGGGGCCGAATTGATGATAGCTTTCAGCATGCTCACGATCTTGTTGGGTACCGAGGAGGATTCTGGCTAGCTCCATTTGCTCCAGCCCTCAAGAACAAACAGGTGGCAGGCTCCGGATTTTGGCCCCGTGCTCTGCCTGTTCAGAACACAATCAACTTGAGAAAGAGCCAGCGACGGGGCCGACTTGCTTGGGGGTCAAGGCCCGCGCGTCCTGGTGGTGTCATTGAGGCGGCGTGCGGATTTGGCAAGACTCAGCTTGCCTTGAAGCTGGCTTGTGGGGTCTCCACGAACGTTCTCATTCTGGTCAATTCAAACGCGCTCCTGGAGCAATGGAAAGAGCGCATTGAGAAGAACACAGAGGCCCGATGCTTCCACTGGAATTCACTTCACGGGTCCACCGGACGGTTCACAATCGCAACAATCCAATACGTTTCGCAGCGCTGCTGGCGTGAGCGCTGGGAACTTGGGGCGGCGCACGGCATGCTGATTGTGGACGAATGTCACCGGTTGCCAGCGCACACATTCGCTCCAACTGTCGCAGCCCTACCGTGCAAAATCCGGTTGGGTCTTACGGCAACTCCCCGCAGGTCAGATGGTCTGGGGGCATGGGTCAACCATCTTCTGGGCCCAACTGCCTTCAAATATTCGACGCTGGACACGATGGAGTCGGGCGTCACTCTTCGGCCCACCATTGAGAAAATCAAAACGGACATTTCCCCCCGGGGATGGAACAGAGTGGCCCGCATCACCAATTTGACGAAATCCGCGCGCCGAAATGAGTTCATCTTGAAGATCGCCCAAAAGCGAATGAACGCGGGTGGTTCCGTTCTGGTCATTTGCGCCCGCGTTGAACATTGCAAGGCGCTGGCGAAGGCAGCGGGAGCGGTGTGCGTCCATGGGAGCACCCCGAAGAAGAAGAGAGAAGGCATCTTTGATGACGTCAGAGCGGGCCGCACGCGCCTGTTGTTTGCAACCAACATTGCAGATGAGGGGCTTGATTTACCCCGTTTGGACACGCTCATTCTGTCAGACCCAACGGGGAACCAAGAGCGCACGGAGCAAAGGGTGGGCCGAATCATGCGGCACCATCCCGACAAACTGCCCCCCAGAGTCTTTGATTTCATCGATGACCATCCAGAGTTTCATTCAGCGCACCGAAACCGCCTGAGACTTTACAAGCGCTGCAAGTGGCCCATCTACCCTCCCCCTTCCCCTTCCCTGCCCCTGGAGTTCCCATGCTCGATTTCGACGAAGTCGTCCTTGTCTTTGTGATTGTCTCATTCTTTGGGTGCCTCTACGCCCTGGAGTTACTCCGGCTGGGCGGGTGGTCATGATCGGCTATGCGTCACACACCGGTACGCTTTCAACTTTGCGCACCCTGAGGGAGACCGGATGGCGTCTTTTCGTCACCCCTGTCATCTGGTCCAGAAATGGTAAACGCCCCCCAAGATGGGACGACGGAACGCGCGCCCCGTTTGCTCTAGATAATGGCGCTTGGTCTGCTTTCACCCAGAATCGAGAGTGGGACCCAGAGTTGTTCAATAAAACGCTGGATACGCTGTGGGATGATGCTGACTTTGTGTGTGTGCCGGATGTTGTGGGGGACCGGGCGCTAACCCTTGAGTTGGCTCATCACTGGCTGCCCCGCATTGGCTCGGAAAAGTCCTGTTTTGTGGTTCAAGACGGGATGGCCACCAGCGACCTTGAATCACTGGGGGGGTTTCGTTTCTTAGCTATCGGAGGGACCACGGACTGGAAGCTCAAAAACATGCGCGTCTTTTGTCAATGGGCCCTGGACAGAGACATTCACCCGCATGTTCTAAGAGTCAACACTATGCGCCGCATCTTCATGGCATCCCATGCCGGAGCGAAATCATTTGATGGCTCAGGCCCATCGAGATTCCCCGTGACAATCGGAAAATTGAACCGCGCGCGCCACCAGCTCGCATTGTTCGGAGGCAAAAATGGGTAGGGTTATTCTGTTGTCTGGAGGTCTTGACAGTATAGCGATGTGCGAGATGCGCAGGTCCGAGGGGATGCTATCGCAGGATTTACTGTTGCAGTTTATCTATTGTCATCCTGCGATGTCTCAAGAACTCAACGCGGTCAATCAGTACCGGACGTTTCTTCATCAGAACGGGTGCTTCCCCGCTCACCGTGAGGTCAATCTACCCATAGACGCGTGGGAGATGAACACTAGCGCGGGAGCCTCTGGGCCCCGTGTGGTGCCACTTCGCAATGCTTGCATGCTTATCGTGGGCGCCAGGATAGCGGTAACAAATGGAATGGGACACGTTGCAATCGGTGCGGTTAGCGATGACGGCAGTCAATATATGGATTGCCGCCCGTCGTTTTTTGCGGACGTCAATAAGGTGACGTACCCTTTCGGCGTTTGGGTTTCCGCCCCCCTCTCTGATTGGTCAAAGACTGAGGTGAAAGAGTGGATGACACAAAACGCCCCAGAGGCGCTGGGCTTTTCATGGTCCTGCTATCAGCCCGCCTCTGACGGGTCACCTTGTGGCGCGTGTGATTCTTGCAGGGGTGGCCAATGAACATCGCTTTCTCCATGTTCGAAAACCACTTCTCCACCGCTCCGCACAGGGTGCGCGTACCCTGGACCAGGCTCATTGACCGGCTTTGCCAGTTCACATTCACTGACGACAAAGCCAGCGTGCCGCTGTGGGCGCCCTCTGTCTTCAAGGGGTCCCGCTCCGCTGCGAACGTGGAATGGGTGACGTGTTGTGTCTGGGACTATGACGATGGGACCACCGTGGAGGACGCTATCCGCCCTTGGCTCGATTGGCCGTTTGTGTTCCACACGACGCACAGCCACAAACCGGACCATCACAAGTTCCGCATCATCCTACCGCTCGCTGAGCCCATCCCCGGGTCCAAATGGAAGACCGTGTGGTCCCACCTCCGCGATATGTGCGAATACCCCCCAGACCCCAAATGCGTTGACCCATCGCGAATGTACTATCTGCCTAGCGCTCCCCTTTCCGCGAAGGAATCAGGGGACTACGGGGCGTCTGGCCATGACCTGAACAAATGCGGCTATCTGAAGGTTGAAAAGTGGTTCTGGAACCCAAAACAAGCCCCGAAGAGAGTCCGAGCGACAGACCGGATCAAACGAGAATGGGACATCATCAAAAAGAGAAGAGACCCAGCCCTCAATGAGTCCCGGTCAGCCAGAGAAGCGCTAGCCGCTCGTGTGGGTGCCGCACTCACACCAGTGAAGGCAAAGTCCATCACTTGCCCCGCGTGCGCCAAAACGTCGGTCTGGTTCTGGCTCGAACCGGGGAAACAAAACAACGCCTACTGCAATCATGAGAATTCGTGCGGATGGTCCGGACACCTTGGAGAACTTTGATGGAAGCACCTGACCGACAACACGCCCCCCTGGACCCTTCAGATACCTCGATTTGCATGGTCGCGGCCCAACATCTGAAGAAGCGCGCCAGTTCAGGCCAGAGCTATCTCAAAGACATCGCGCTGGCGCAGTCGCTCCGAGAAAGCGGAGCGCTGAATCAAGAACAGTTCGAGCGCCTACGTGATAAAGCCATCGCGAGCGCCGAGACCCGGGACAAGTCCCCTGTCTCCTTCACAGCGACCGTCAACAACATCTGCAACGTTCTCAAATGGGACCTGAGGATGCGCGACAGGGTCCGCCACAACACGCTCTCAGGGGAGACAATGATTGTGCCCCTGTTTTGCCCCAAACAGCAGGAGCGCGCGATTGAGCGCCTGGACCTACTGGACCTGCATTCGTTTTTGCAGAGCGCCTATGGGATGGACCTCAAGACACAGAACATGATAAGCCAGGCAGTCGAAATCGAGGCCACCCGCCCCGGTGTGGCGTTCAATCCCCTTCACGATTGGCTGAAAGATTGCCGCGACAAATGGGAGCGCGCAGGGCGCCCGAAGATGATTGACACCTGGCTGGTCCGATTCCTGAGCGCCAGGACAAATTTCCCCGGTGTTGAAGACGTCGATGACTTGATCGAAACAGTGGGGGCTAGGTGGCTCATTGGCTGCATCGCGCGCGCCTATCGCCCCGGATGTAAAATGGACACCGTCCTCATCCTGAAGGGGCGCCAGGGGTCCTTTAAGTCAACCGCTTTGTCCCTGCTGGGTGGCCCGAATGGAAACCGTGAATTCTTCGGGGATAGTCGGCTGGAGAAGAGCAAAGATGCCTTCCTTCAGATACGGGGGAAGTGGATTTATGAGATGGCCGAGCTGGAGGGAATGAAGGGATACGAGGCGACACGTATCAAGAACTTCCTGTCCTCTGGTGTGGACACCCTCCGAGACCCCTATGGGGGCAAAGCCAGAGACGTCAAGCGGACGACCGTCTTCTGCGGCACCACAAACGAGGACGACGGAATCCTCCAAGATGAGACGGGGAATCGACGATTCTGGGTTGTCGAGACCGGAGAGATTGACCTGGACGCCCTGAAAAAGGCTGTCCCACTGCTCTGGGGTGAAGCGCACAGCCGCTTTGAAGACGGAGAGGTTTGGCACCTGGACGCAGACAGAGAAGAGCGCTTCGAGCGCCTGCGCAAGCGATACCTTGAGACGCACCCATGGGAGGACGCAATAAGGGAACACCTCGCAACCGTCACTCAGACAACCACCTCAAAGATTTTGAAGCACCTAGCGTCCGGCAATCTCGGTTTCTCCGTGCTGTCAACCAATCGTTCCCATCAGATGCAGTGCGCTGGTATCCTCCGGAAATTAGGATGGCGCTCATTCAAAGACGAACGGGGACGCAAGGTCTGGAGGGACGAATGAAACCACCCCGCTCCGCTCGATGGTGCCAGAACTGCGCGCACTATTGTTTTGCTGCGCCGCATCCTCCATGCGAGAAGGGACACAGACCGAATTATTATCAGCCCAAAACCCCCTGGGGGCCGTACGGATTCAAACGCCGATGCCATGACTTCAAAGAGGCTGTGCTGAAGCGCTTTGAGTGGATGACCAAGGAAGAGCAGTTTCGGTTTATTCGGAGCCTTTAAACCCGTGCGGACTCCCCGCGGCGAACCTAATGGCTTGGATGATAGCCTGGTTTCGGCTGTCTTCTCCCCGGATGGCGTCCAGGATAGCTAAATCCCTCTCCGTCATCCGAACGGACACCCTCTTCGTCCGACGCTCTCCGTCTTTTGGCTTTCTTCCCCGCGTTTCGGGTGCTACAATTTCATTGGGGGTATTCGACATGATCAATCCGTTAATTTTGGCACTGTTGTTGGGTTCTGGGTGTGCGCCGATGCCAGAGAAGCCAGAGCCGCATTCTATCGCATTCATTTGTAGCTTCAATGGTTTCCGTGTCCTGGAGGGATGGATCACAGTCTCTGAGGCCCGGGCCGAGATTGCTGAAGACATCAATCTTGATCAGTATTGGCTCGATTGTGACTCCCCATCCCTGGATGGCTTGAAGTGTCGGACAGCCTCACAGTAGCCGTGTGCGGGTTTGCGGTGATGCTGTCCATACAGGGAGCAGGAATGGGGCTCTGCCTTCTCCTGGGCGCTGCTATGGCGTCTTGGCTGCGTTAGACGCCTCCGTGAAGCGCCACCCGCATCTGCGTCGTTTGTCTTTGACCCAACCCAAACGATTAAAGGCCCGCGCGCATAAATCCTCGAATACTTCCATTCTTTCATCGATGGGGAAAGTATCTGAACCCCAGCGCATCAGATTAGGCTCGGTTCCTCGGTAGTTTTCGGCCACAAGAATCCAAATCTCCCCGCGTTTACCGTTGATCGTGTAGCTTTCACTAATAAACACCATCTCTTTTCGTATATTCATTCTGCCCCCTATCCTTTGCTTTCTCGTTTGCCTCTGCGGACTGCGCTTCATTCGAGTCAGCCAATACAGTGACCTTCAGCGTGACCTCAAAAGATCCGTCCTGTATCGCCCACCCGCCCACCGGCACATCCTCGATGTTCTCATGATAACTTGCCGCGTGATAGCTTTCCGGAGCCTCAATGAAGTCATGGACGGAGCGGTACGCGCGCAAGGTGTATATTTCAATTGTCTTCATGTCTGTCCTCTCTCTCGTTTAGTTGTTTGCTTCAAATTGCGCGGCAATCGCTCGGCCGAATCGCATACGGTCGGCCAATTCAATCTTCTCCAGCAGCCGCGCGTAGCCCTCTGGGGTCATACACACGTCATGACAGGGGCAAGGCTCCCCCATCTCGCAGTAGTCACAACATCCAAATCCGTTTGAAGGGGGCTTGATTTTGTTAAGCACTGGCGATAATCCAATCAGAACGCCACTCAGTGACCCATGGGTCCCGCACCCCAAGACCCACTTCTCGAACCCAGACGAAACCGTCCCGAGCGGGCCTGTGCATCGAATCGTTAGACAGCACCCTGGCGCCGAAGCGCCCAGAATGGAAGCCCTTCGCATTTAGACAGACGACCAAAGAACCGGCAGGAAGACTAACAAGCGCCATAGGCACCTCCTATTGGGCTACATTGCCCATGTCATTATATTAGCCACTCTATTGTTGACGTCAACAATAATCGACATCAGAGGCGCCGAAAGACCCACAACCGCAAGACATAGCGCCATACGTTAGCCGCTGGTCCTTCGTATTTGTGGCGTCGGTTTTAGGGCTCTTGGCCGATTTGGATGTCTCCCCAGGAGAACACCAGCCCTGAAGTGGCCGCAAT
>CEUZ01291914.1_pt1 | contig 11888 bp, 9 predicted proteins | sample 361511 | NCBI WGS metagenome assembly CEUZ01 (sample SAMEA2622822, study PRJEB7988) | marine metagenome | biome: marine biome (ENVO:00000447); feature: surface water layer (ENVO:00002042); material: "saline water (ENVO:00002010), including plankton (ENVO:xxxxxxxx)" | depth 5 m
TGGAAGTATAATCCCTTTATCATTGACAGTATTTAGGGCAAGTACAGCACCCTCGTCCGCACCCATTTCCGGTCCCTGTCGACCCTTTTCTAAACGTTGAATTACTCTCTCGGAGTCCAGTATCCATGTAGGCACAAAACGATCTGTCCCAATTCCTTGATGTAAGATGGAGGTAGTTTGTCCATAAATATCCTCCACATACTCTCTTGCAAATGCACCTAGTTTATTAAGGTTAAGATGAGCATTTTTTGATTCTAGTGGGTCAAATGTCCAATGCACTCGAGTGATACCCGCTGCAAGAAGCTCCTCTCGCTGATAAGCCTTGAGGCGTGCACCCAAGCCTGAATCTCTGAGTTCTGGCCTAATAGCTAATAAGTCAGACCAGTGGATAACCTCCCCCCCTTCCACCCCAGTCATTCCGTAGATGAGCCCCGCCAGTTTACCATTATCATCATAGGCCCCAGCCGATATACCCCCCAAGCGTTGGCTGACCTTGAGTATCGCTAGGGGCACTCTGTCTGAGAAGTCATCCCCCCAAACTTCATCCTGAAGACGGACACATTCTGTAAACTCTTCAATAGTATCAAAGGGTCGAATTGTGAATTCGGATTTTATTCTTCTGTTATTCATATATCAGATTGGGGTAGCATAATAACAAGAGCTAAAAGTGCTGTTCTTTCTAACAGCCTATCTATATTTACATACTCATGATAAGCGTGGGCACCATCACCCACAGCCCCCAAACCATCTACGGTTGCAGTATAAAGGCTTGTAGTATTTCCATCAGAAGCCCCCCCTGAAAGTCCTTCCAGCAATTCAATGTCCATTTTACGGCCACACTCCCGCACGGATTGCCAGAGATTTTGATTTCTAGGTGTTGCCTCCATAGGACCCCGATCAATTCCTCCCTCGACCTCTATGTGAGTACCGGCGGTGATGGGTTCGATGTTTTTTATGGCCTCCTCTAATATATGAGCATCCACCAAATTGGTGATCCTAACATCCACAGAAACACTACACTCTGCAGCCACAACATTAGCTCGGGTGCCTCCTGAGATAGTTCCTACATTTACACCGATTCCCTTATCTGCATCAGCCAGACCGTGGAGGGTTTGGATTACGTGAGACATCTCCTGAATTGCACTCACCCCTTCTTCAGGAGCAAGCCCAGAGTGAGAAGCTTTGCCTATAACTCTAACTTTAAAACGCCCAAAACCTCGACGGGTTGTTTTGATTTTGCCTTCGGTGCCTAGTGCTGGCTCCAGGACTAGTACACGGTTTGCGCTCTTGGCTAATTTTTCCACGTGAGGCTGAGATTCAATGCTACCAATCTCTTCATCAGAATTCAGGAATACTAAAGGTTTGACCTCAGGATGCAGACCTAGTTCAGCAAGTGCACGGAGAGCAAAGACAATCTGGACAATTCCTCCTTTCATATCGAACACTCCGGGACCGCGAACTGCCCCTGTCTTCTCATCTATCTCAACCGGCATCCGTTCTAGGGTGCCCAAAGGCCATACAGTATCAGTGTGTCCAAGCAACACTTGGGAAGGGCTGCTACTGTTTTCGTAACCTTTGGGGGATAATTGGATATGGCCCCCAGTCTTATCTCCAGGGATATGGATAGCCTCAAATCCTAGCTCTCCAAGCAAATTTTCTACAACATGCTGTACTGGAGCCTGGGTCTCAGGCACAAGAGATGGCGATTCCAGTTGAGCCAAATCAACCAACAGCTTTACAATTTCGTTTTTATGTGCTGACACAAATTCAATGAGTTGCACAGCAATTGGATCCTTCACAAGAATTTTCCGTTCTAGGGTAATAAAGATTTCATATTATAGAATCCTGCTCGTCTGTAGCTTTCGTCAAGGAGTTCGATGGGGTGATGTGCAGTAACAGAAGAATTCTGTAATAATAGACCGGCACCAATCTGCATTATGCAACCGGGATTGGCGGTAATGACTACATCAGCCTTTGTCTCAATCACTGAGGCCACCTTGTCTGATCCTATACTCTCACCCAACCCCGGATGTGTTAAGCCGTAAATGCCTGCACCCCCACAGCACTCTTCTTCGCCTGACAAGGGTGTGATATCCAGGCCTGGAATTGCTTCAAGAACAGTCATGGGGGCATTTTTTATGAGCTGAGCATGACAGAGGTGGCATGCTGCATCGTACGTAGCCTTGATCGGCACTGGGGCTCCAATCCGTATGCCGTATTCATGCAATAATTCACACACATCTCGAGTGTTGTCACTTAATCGTGCAGCTATTTCAGCATAATCAGGATCTTCAGCCAAAAGATGTCCATACTCTTTCAGGGCTACTCCGCACCCTGCTGAATTTACAACAATACGATCTATATTAGCCTTTGTAAAAGCACTGATATTGGTTCGAGCAAGCTGGCGGGCATTCTCTATGTCTCCAGCATGTGTGTGTAGTGCCCCACAGCAATTTTGACCTGCCACTATAACAACCTGGAAACCATTGGCTTCGAGCACACGGTGGGTTGCATCATTTACACGTGCAAACAAACCCCCCTGAACACATCCGTTTAAGAGGGCTACCCTCAACATACGTGGTGGTATAGGAACGATTTCTTCGGCGACATCCTTTTCATAAATACCAGATAAAGGATCTCTATTAGATATTGTTGCAGACCAGGGAAGAAGCTTAGAGGTCTTACTAGGGGATGATAGATTTGAACTGCGACTCGCATTTATCATAGCAAAACCAAACCGTATAGTGTGAAACGAACTGAGCTTAGGTGTAAGTTTCATTCCAAGCCATGCCAATCCAAGTTGGCGGCTCACTCTCGCAACCTTCATGCTCCAGCGTAACCAGGCCTTCCTCCTGAACACGTAAAGTATGGCCCGCACTAATGGCCGAGCTTTTCGTTCCTGAAAAACCGCATTTCGTGCCAACTCCAGCAAAACACCGTATTCCACCCCAGAAGGACACGCTGGCTCACAAGCCCTGCAACCCAAACACCGATCGATGTGTGTTTGGAATGCATCCGATGCAACGGACAGTCTTCCTTCCACTACTGCACGCATTAGGTATAGTCTTCCGCGTGGAGAATCATTCTCGTCTCCCAGCCTGACATAAGTGGGGCACACAGGAAGACAAAACCCACAGTGGACACACGGGACCAGACGTTCCTTTTGTTCTTGCAGGGCAACTGAAAGTGCTTTATGTGATCGATTGTTCATAAGAAAAACTTTAACTAGATAGCAACAAGCATAATTGTAATCACCTGCAAAAGAGTGAGGCTCTTCCAGTTCACCCTATGATCCTCTCTGGAGCCAGGATAGAGGACGGATCAAACTCTTTTTGAAGACCTCTCATTAATTCTGTAACGGAACCCAGCTTCCCACGCGCTCCTACTATTTCAACAATTTCTGGCGGGCCCTGAGAAATGACCATGCTCCCACCTTCAGATTCTAGTAAATATCTGAGGTTAGACAGGGAAGATGCTAGCATTTCTAACCATCCTTTTCGGCGGTTTAGGCGAGCGATCATAATCCTTAAAACCCCAGTGCTGGCATGGGCCGCCATGCGTATTCCCCGGTCCACATTCGGATCTACTAATTCTCTGAGTTCTTTGGTTCTTTCAACTAGGTTAGAAAGCTTAGAGGGCAGAAGGCTCAGCCTCAGGACCATTTCTGCATTGTTTTCCATAGTTTGGATATCATCAAAAATTAATTGAGAATCTTTTCCCTCCAGGCACATAAATGGAGTTGCGTGCACCTGTTCACAAATAATACGTGTAATCTCTTCGGCTACAGGGAGGGGCTCTAGGATTCTAACTGCCACAAATGGTAGAGAGTAAATACCCTTGTCCTCTTGTTCTCCAGATGTAATCATCTCAACGGCTGCAAACGAAGCTCGAGACCTGCTAATGGCATTGGCGAGTCGGGCCGCCGAACTAACATCGGTACCCTGAAACAACAAGGTTCTGTCAAGGACAGGTGCGGGGTGTAGGCGGACCGTAACAGAAGTTAGGACGCCCAACGTACCCCAGCTCCCGATAGCCAGTTTGAGCAGATCGAATCCAGCTACATTCTTGACCACTTTTCCGCCCAAACGAAGTAATCGCCCATCCCCTGTAGCTAGTGTAACTCCCAATATGTGATCTCTTGGCCTGCCGAAACCAGCCTGAAGAGATCCAGCTGATGCAGTACTAATTGTGGCACCTATACTCCCTCCCTTTACCCCAGGCGGATCAAAGGGAAGCCACTGCCCACGATCCAAAGCATAGCGAGAGAGGATATCTAACCCTAATCCTGTTTCAGTTGTAATAAAAAGATCGTCAGGCTCGTAGGCTGATACATGATCCATATTTGCCATATTTATCACTACATCCACAGCCTTCGGAGGGTGACCACCCTTAAGCCAGGTACCCTTCCCACTCGGCACACAAACCCAACCTTCTGCACTGGCTAAACTTAAAATCTGAGCTACTTGAGTTTCATTGTCCGGAGATACAACTGCGTGGGGAAAACGGTTGCATACAGCCCAACCCTCGGTATGCGAACCATCTACAACTTGTCTCTTCGACAATTTGTTAGCTAGGAATTCAGCAATGGAGTTCATGAAAAATCTTCAGACAAATCTGGGATCACTTTCCCTGGGTTCATATTTCCCTTGGGATCAAAAACTCTTTTGACAACCTGCATAGCTTCTAATTCTTCTCGGCTATGTACCAGGGACATATATGAAAGCTTATCCAGGCCCACACCATGTTCTCCTGTGATGGTGCCACCTGCCTCAACACACACAGCCATTATTTCTTTAGAGGCCAATTCTACACGTTCAACCTCATCAGGATCACTTCGGTCAAAAAGAATGTTGGGGTGAAGATTGCCGTCTCCAGCATGAAAAACGTTAGCCACAACTAATTTGTAGCTCTGACCTATTTCCGATATTCTCCTTAGGACATCGGGTAGCGTGCTCCTGGGAACGGTGGCGTCCTGAACAAGTAAATCCGGAGCAATGCGGCCCATGGCACCGAATGCCTTTTTACGTCCCTGCCAAAGCACCTCTCTCTCTTTCTCAGATTCTGCGGTGCTTATATCTCGAGCATTGGCTTCCCGACAATGGACAGTAGTACGCTCTATGTCAGCACTAAGCCCCGCCTTGATCCCATCAAATTCTATAACAAGGGCCGCCTCAGCATCAGTAGGATAACCACCGGCATATATGCTTTCTTCTACAGCTTTAATAGTAGGACCGTCAATGATCTCGAGTGCAGCTGGTAGAAGACCGTCGGCAATGATAGTGGTTACAGCTTTTCCAGCATCTTCGAGTCGGTCAAAGATAGCAAGGAGGGTTTGAGCTCCTTCAGGTTTTGGAAGCAGACACACTTCAATCTCTGTAGCAATACCAAAACATCCCTCAGATCCCACGAATAGTCCTACTATGTCATAGCCTCCGAGTTCTCGTCCAAAACCTCCAAAGCGTGAGATTGTTCCATCGTAAGTAACAACGGTAATTCCAATTACATAGCGTGAAGTGACTCCGTATTTGAGGCAGTGGGGGCCTCCCGAATTTTCAGCCACATTCCCCCCCAAAGTACAGGCACTTTGGGAAGATGGATCGGGAGGATAATAGAGCCCAAAAGGAGAAACCGCCTCCGTGAGATCCGCATTAATCACGCCCGGTTGAACTAAGGCAATACGATTATCAGAATCTATCGTTAGAATGCGGTTCATCAGCGATGTGGCTACCATCACAGATCTATCATCTGCCAGCGCACCCCCGGAAAGTCCTGTTCCCGCACCACGGGGTACGACCGGTATGTCTTCTTTCGATAAGAGGCCAAGGACTTTACTGACTTCTATTGTATCTCGGGGAAAAACTACTGCCATCGGTAGCGAACGATATGCTGTTAATCCATCTGACTCATACGCTAAAAGGCGATCTCTATCTAAAATGACCCCCGTTTCACCTACTATACTTTTGAGTTTTTTTTCGAGTGACTTTGCTAGAGATCCCGGCAAATGTGCTCCGTGTTGAATTGTTCAGCCAGCTCGTCTGCCACAGCCTGCACGGCCAGATTATCATCATCAGTGAATGCTGCCGCAGTCCTACTGTCGATGTCAATCTGTCCAAAGATAGTACCCTCACTCTGAATAAGGATCACCATCTCTGATTTAACCTTGGGGTCACAAGAAAGATAATTATCTAGTACGCTAACATCAGGCACATTTATGTTTTCAGCCTGAGCTACTGCAGTACCGCACACACCGTTGCCCACTGGAATCCTGACATGGCTTGTCGATTTACCCACATAGTTGTGCAACCAAAGCACTTTTTCTTCAGAATTAAGAATGTATACTCCAACCCAATCAAACCGATCATTAAACAAGCTGATTCCCCTAACAGCATGACGACACAGTGCATCAGAGAGAAACCCTTCTTCTCTTAAATTCTGCAGCTCATTCACTAGTGTATTTACTTTTACCATGCTGAACTATTCCGGCGTTATAATAGTATCCTCATAAACAAACTTTATGGGGACCTACTTGGCCGGAAAGGGTAGGAGAGAGCTTCCCCAAGGTCAAGGCGCATTAGAAATATTACCACTGCACCTTTTCACGAAAATATTTAGCGGGGAGTAAAGTCGGGTTCTTCTCCGAGGTCTTCGATTAAGGCCGCAAGCAGGTGTGCTGTATTTTTGAGATCCGTAAGGCTCACTATCTCATTGGGAGAATGCATATAGCGATTCGGTACTGACACAAGGCCTGTCGGAATACCACCCCTACTCATATAAATTGAGTCTGCATCAGTGCGCGTAGCCCTGGGTGCCGCCTGTATGGTGTATGGTATGCCTTGGGCCTCAGCAACCTCTACTAGGCGATCAAAAACCACGGGATGAGCGGCTGATCCCCTACTTAGTACGGGTCCTCCTCCGAGACGATGTTCCCCTAGTTCTTTTTTTTCAATATTCGGTATATCGGTACTGAAAGTTACATCCACAACCAAAGCTAGATTTGGTTCTAATGTAAAAGCACTACTTCTTGCACCTCCACCGCTATTGCCACCAATTTCTTCTTGGACCGTTGCAACAGCCACAACTGATGCTTTAGAATTTGATTCTGCAACAAGTCTAAGCGCCTCAAGTGCTACATATGCTCCAATTCGATTGTCGATTGCACGGCTCGCCAAAAGATCTCCAGCCAAATGCACCACTTTCGCATCAATTACCATAGGATCACCTACGCGAATTCCCAATTCTCCTGCTTCTTTAGACGATGACACTCCTATGTCAACCCAAAGATGTCTAATTTCTAGTGGTTTCTTGCGTTCTTCGGCCTTGATAAGATGGATGGCTTTTTTCCCCACAACACCCTGAACATCCCCCGAACGTCCTAATATTTGAACCCGTTGACCAACCAGCACATGAGGATCCCATCCGCCAATAGCGTCAACATAAAGGAATCCCTCTTCATCTATGTGGGTTACCTGAAGTCCTATTTCGTCGATATGGCCTGCAATCATTATGCGTGGCCTACCATCAGGATTTACAAAAGCAAAAGTGTTCCCGCTTACATCAGTGATTACCGATTCTGCAAAAGCCTCAGCTTCTGCACGCCAAATAGCGGCTGGCCGAACTTCAAATCCCGATGGCCCTGGGGCATCTAGTAGGTTCTCAAGAAATGTATTGGATTGTTTCATAAGTCAGAAACTACTTAACCAAAGATTCCGCTCAAGGGGTTCGAGTAAAAATTGCTTTTAAATACTCCTTGAAAAGCTATGCAATTAGTCAAAAATGCACAGATCCATTGTCATAAATTGATGAGAAGGTAGAACGGAGTCAATTGAATTCATTTCCCGAATCTTCCCAGGAAGAATCATCCTTATGACGAGCCGTCCAACTCTGATTGTTTAGAACAGATACCTGGATAATACCATCTTTTATTTGTTGCTTGAAGTGATTTTTTACAAGGCGCTGCATGGCATAGCGAGTGGGAGGAAGAAGAAGAATGAATCCTACAAAATCAGTAATCACACCTGGTGTCAGAAGAAGTGTGGCCCCCACCAGAATACTCACCCCATCCACGATGGCCTGGCCGGGCAATTGACCCAGAGCAAGGTCGTCTCGAAGTTTCCACAAAGTCTTGAGGCCTTCGAGGCGGGCCAACCAGGCACCCATAATCCCAGTGATGACCACTAAAACCATTGTTGGCAAAAAACCCACAACTTGTCCTATCTGTATTAAAAGAGCTAACTCAAGCAGTGGGACAACAACAAATATTAGGGCTAGTTTGGCTAGAACGCTCATAAATTATTATTACCCCACATCTTCTGTGTGAGATCCTATATACTTAAGATAGATGATCATGGCAGACAGTTACTTTCGTAAGGGATTTGGCCTCAAATCTGAGGTGCAACCTTTAATTGATGCTGAATATCATTCAGATCTGGTAAAAAAAATTCGTGACCGTGGTAACAAGTTGATTCTAGGGGACATCACAGTACGGTTAGCTGCAGAGTTTGGATTCTGTTACGGAGTCGATCGTGCAATTGATTATGCTTACGAAACCAGGGTTAAATTCCCAGACAGAAACATTTATCTGGTTGGTGAGATCATCCACAACCCCCATGTGAACAAACGCATTCGTGATATGGGTATGCAGTTTATTAAACCAGACAAAGAAGGCGCCTTTAATTTCTCTGATTTGACCTCGGATGATGTCGTTGTATTGCCAGCATTTGGAGTTACCCTAGATGATCTTAGCTCCCTCAAAAAAATAGGTTGTATTATAGTCGACACCACATGTGGGTCGGTCTTGTTAGTATGGAAACGAGTTGAAAGTTATGCAAAAGATGGATTTACCGCCGTTATTCACGGCAAGCATTATCACGAAGAATCAAGAGCTACCGCATCTCAGGTTCAAAAACACGAAGGGGGCAATTATATCATCGTACGTGATATGGAAGAAGCTGAGATTCTTTGTAGCTACATAGCCGGTAAACACAATAAGGAATCTAGGGACAGTTTTTTAAAACATTTCCTCAACAAGAGCTCTACGGGTTTCGATCCTGAAGTGGATCTCCGTAGAATTGGAGTCGCCAACCAAACTACCATGCTTGCCAACGAATCACTTGCTATTGGTGCTCGACTTAAAGAAGCAATGGTTTATAAGTTCGGAGAAGCCTACGCCAAGGACAACTTCCGTTCCTTCGGGACTATCTGTTCTGCGACACAGGAAAGACAGGATGCAATTGAAGAAATGATGGCTATCCGACCACCTGACGTTATGATCGTAATTGGGGGATACAACTCATCCAACACTGATCATCTTGCACATTTGTCTAGGGAGTTCACCGCAACCTATCACATTGAGGACGCAGTGTGCATAGACCTAGATAGGGGAACCATCCGTCATAAGCCAGACCTGGGAAGCGATACCTCTGAGGTAGTAGAGACAGATTGGTTGCCAAGGGGACCATTAGAGATAGGAATAACCGCAGGGGCATCAACACCAAATAATAAGATTGGAGAAGCACTCGCACGGATAATGCATATCCGCGGAATAGAGGCTACCTCTTATTAAAGAATAAGGTTGGATTATTTGGATATAAGTTAGAGTTTCATCAAAACTGTGGGCATTAGATATGAATTGCTCTACCCAAAGCGGCCAATGATGACTCTGCAATTGCTTCAGAGAGAGTAGGATGGGGGTGCATAGCCTGCTCCATCTCTTCAACAGTGGATTCCAGGTGGCGCCCAACAACAAACTCTCCAATGAGTTCCGTTGCGTGCGGCCCTACGATATGTGCCCCTAGAATTTCAGAATATTCCTTGTCTCGGATTACTTTGACAAATCCTTCGGAATGCCCAGACGCCAAAGCACGCCCATTTCCTATCCAAGGGAACTTGCCCACCTCAATATCATAACCTTCGTTAAGGGCCTGTTCTTCTGTTAGGCCCACAGAAGCTACTTCAGGATAACAGTAAGTGCAGTTCGGGACATTTCTATAATCCAAGGATCTATGTGACTTACCGGCAATAGCTTCGACACAGATGATCCCTTCGTGCATAGCTTTGTGAGCTAAAAGTTGATTGCCGGCACAGTCGCCAAGTGCATAAACACCTGGAATGTTAGTGCGCATTAGGTCGTCCGTTATCAAGAAACCATGTTCATCGATTTCGACGCCTGCTATCTCTAGGCCGAGGTCTGAAGTGTTGGGTGTACGGCCAACTGCAGATAGAACATTGTCTACTTCCAGGCTATGTTCAGCACCATCCACATCTTTAAAAGTTAAGACAACAGATTTCTTTTTAATCTCAGCCTGTTCTACTATAGCTCCAGTGTAAAAATTCACACCTCGTTTCTTAAAGCTCTGTTCTACTGTTACCGAAGAGTCTTTGTCCTCTAATGGAAGAATTTGATCCAAGGCCTCTATTACAGTTACTTCAGTGCCAAAAGCATTGAAGATATCAGCAAATTCCATCCCCACTGCACCAGCACCAACAACAGCTAGGGACGCTGGTGTTTTAACTTGGAAAAGGGCTCCTGTAGATGACCATACTCGCTCTTCATCGATAGGAAGCACTGGTATTTCTCTCGGCCTTGATCCAGTTGCAAGGATAATATGTGTGGCCGAATAGGTTTCTATTGAGCCATCAGCGGCTTCAACTTCTATTTTTCCATCTCCCAAAAGTCGGCCTCGGCCTTCCACGTGTGTCACTTTATTCTTCTTGAATAAATATTTGACACCTTTTGTGAGCTGGTCTGATATCGCCCTGCTACGCTCCTGTGCAGGGCCCAGGTCCTTTTTAATATCATTAAAAGTGATGCCATGAGAGTTTGCCACTTTCATTTCATTACATAAAGCAGCACTAGTTAAGAGGGCTTTAGTGGGAATACAGCCAACGTTAAGACATACACCTCCCAGTTTGTTTTCTTCAACACATGCAGTGTTGATCCCCAGTTGGGCGGCACGTATGGCGGCAACATAACCACCTGGCCCACCACCAATTACAAGAACTTCAAAATTTTTATTTGAGGACACCCGTTCTCTCTTTCAAATAATAATCCCAATTCCTAATGATTCTGATCAAAACTAAACATAACAGTTATTGGGTTTAGCCCCATGAGGGGCCTGATTGCTGAAATATGAACCTAGAAGTTAGGTGGCCCGTAGGGGTAGGTAAACCCTCTTGGTTGGTTGCCCTTAATCCCAGACAAACTATCTATAAAATAGAATTAATATTCTATTTTATAGATATAGGCAGTTTTATAAAAGATAACACTAATACTTGGACGCTTGGTGACCAGCCATTATTGGGCTTCGTGACTTTGAATCCTTCTCTTTTGGCCCAAGCCCACGCCCACGCAGAGTACTGCCCAGGCTCCCGCTATCGGCACCGTAGCGGCTGCAACGGTAGCAAGTGTGGCCCCCATCGCTGCAAATAATCCACTTACACCCGTTCCAACCACATCGCCACCACGATATAAAAATACGTCTACTACTGGTTTCGCTTTGTATTTTTCCGACTTCGAAACCACGCTGAAAAGGGTCTCCCTAGCAGGCCTGGAAATAGCATAGCGAGTTGCCCTATGAACTGCTTGAAAAATCGCCATCACGCCATAAAGAGTCCAGACAGAAAGGGCGGCAAAGCCTGCCATGGTTACGAGCGGAAGTATGGCAAGCGTCCATGTTACACCAATACGCTTGATCACCCGGGTTGTAATAAAGATCTGTGTTATTAGTGTGGCAACCTGAGCCACCATATCGAATTGCGCAAAACCAGATACCCTCTGGCTGAAAGTGTCCGTATTCTCAAGAATTATATTAGCCTGAGTGAAATAAATCATCGTATTCGAAGTTGCCATCAGCATTATATACGCCCCTACCCCCAATAAATATGGCGAG
>CEUZ01291906.1_pt1 | contig 11886 bp, 9 predicted proteins | sample 361511 | NCBI WGS metagenome assembly CEUZ01 (sample SAMEA2622822, study PRJEB7988) | marine metagenome | biome: marine biome (ENVO:00000447); feature: surface water layer (ENVO:00002042); material: "saline water (ENVO:00002010), including plankton (ENVO:xxxxxxxx)" | depth 5 m
CCACATAGGTGGATAAGGGTGAAATGGCGAGGTAAGAGCTCACCGCTTTAACGGTAACGTTGAAGGCTAGGTAAACCCCATCTGGTGCAAGGCCTAATAGAGGGATATGGATACCCGGTCCTTCCCCGGGTTGGCCGCATGACCTCGATGGCAACATCGAGGCTAGATAGATGATTGCCATCCAGACCTTCATAAGGAAGAAGACTGATTACATCGTCGTAAACTTTTGAGAGCCTGGACACAGAACTCGGCTTATAGGCCATCTTGTTATGGGCCCTCTGGTCATTGTGACCAGAGGGCTTTAAAATATTTCAAGTATTAAATTTAAAAGAGTAGAGATCCGCATCCATTAATACAAATTTTAGCCTCACCAACTTACCGGCTAAATCACTGATATTACTGTTTCCATTCCAATTGATAGTTTTACCGATTTCATCTCCGAACATCTCCGGACAATCACCTAAAGTTAAACCCGTAATCGGTAACCCTTGCAAATCTTGAAATTCCACCTTTATTGATCCTGCAGCAGAAGTGGAATAATTGATTTCTAGTTCGGTCCCATCAAAAATAACTGGTTTTGTGGTAAATTTACCTGCCGAATATCCTGCATTCACTGAAACAAATCCATCGGTCCTAATAGTGTAACGAGTGATCCTAACAGACTTAGTCCTAATTCCCTCCATCCCATACAAAGAAAGTTCAGTAGGTGAAGTCTGTATAAGCCCCCTTTCCATATATACTGCACGTTCATGCCAATTATTCTGATCAAGCCCAGGTCGTACAAAAGCATTCATAAAACTACGATCAAAATTGATCCCATCGCGGCTTGACATAAAAACAATATCGTTCACACCGTCAGAACCAAACCAGTCAGGATTAGGTCGTCTATGAGGAACAAAACGTGATGGGAACATCAAATAGGTACTAGGAGACCTATCGTAAGGAATACATGCATTTGTATATAGATGTTCAAAAGGAGCGTCGCCAGTTGATATAGATTCCGATTCAGTCCAATTCAAAAAATCCTTTGAGGTCGACCTCCGTATCCATCTTACTCCCTCTAGAAAATCACCTTCTCTCGCTACATCACGAGTATAAATAACGTATTCGTTTCTACTCTCGTCCCAGAACGGTATACTCAGAGTATCCAACTATCGATGATCATCGATAGTTGGAGCATCCTGATATGTTTTCCAATTTTTGCCATCCGGAGACCACAATGCATGTAGGACAAGTCCCTTTTTATTAACCCTATCCTTGCGATCCAGAACTACAGCTTTAAATCTTTCTTGAGGATTTACACTAGGATTTGTATCTAAGAAAGCTGAAAGTAATCCTGTACTACCGCTCCAAGATGGTCCAATCCCTACAAGATTATTGTCAGTTGAACCCATATAGTCTCTCAGACCCAATGAAGGCTTTTCCCAGACAATACCGTCATTGCTCTCTGCATAAGCTGTGTTTCTAAACCAAGGAATTGTAGGGTCAGTGAAGGCTATCTCATTGTCACAGGTATGCCACATAATATATCGGTCACCGTCTTTAGATATAGTGGCACTTCCTACATGTCCATTTTTCCATATATTCTCGGGCCAAATGGCGGTATCTGTGCGAGTTGGAGAATGCAACTTTCTAACAGCGTTACAAGTATCTTGGATTAAGTAGCCATCAAAGAACAACTGACGATTGTCACCAATGTAATAACCGTCCTTTTGAATTTGTTCCATCATGCCAACTCCTATATGAGTTGTCCCAAATATTGGTGTCCGAATGTCACCAATATAACATGTGCTCTCAATCAATTAAAATTAGATAGTAAGAAACTCGAGTAATAAATATAATCCTCATAGATATTTAACAAAAAGATACTGACCATTTTAATCTCTACAAAAGATTAAAACATTTCCTATTTATTCGGGACTCCTTTATGAAAACACTCAAGCCAAAGAAAAGAAGAACTTAACAATAACATCCCGATAGGTCCGAATGGATTACTATGGCTAAATCCAAACAAAAATGCTGCCAGAATTATCATTGCAACAGGAAATCTTGGTGCACCAGCACGTCGAAGTGACACAGCTGCCGCAAAAACCCCAACAACCCAGCCTAGCGCTCCAATAACAGAAAACCCACCCACAACTGAACTGTTCCAGAGACTTTCAATTGATTGCTCTACAATTATTCTCGCAGAAGGAGAAAGCTCTTTTGCATCCTTGACAAGTATACCGACAGCAATTCCATTCACAGCATCCATAACGGTATAAAAAACGATGAACACAAACATCCCTACCCTAGAAATTACAGGAATAAATCCATTCAATCCTTTGACCATCAAAATTATGCCAAAAGCAACTATTGCAAATAAGGGAACTTGTACGACATGAATCAATATCCACTGGTCTACTACCTGAGCCAGTAACCGATATTGAGTAAACGGGCCAAGATCACCTTCTCCGTCAAATGGGAGTGGGACTTCATGCCATATCTCCACAATTCCAAGGAGTAAAGGCCCCCCGATAACTATCAATCTTTTAAAAATAGTACTTATTTGCAAAAAACACCCTCGAATATAAGTGATCAGGAATCCAGCTTAAATATTAACTGCGATATCGTTAATGATCCCTGGCGGAGTGATCATACCGACCTACAATTTCACCTTCAGTGTTAACCACGTTAGCAAAAGGAAACTTGACAGTAGTTGTACATGCATGACCAGGAGCGGCAAAAATAAAGTCCCCTACTGCTAGTTTCTCTCCATTTAATTTAACTACCCCATGTTCTTCACTTTGTGCTACAAGTTCAGCCTTCGGATGACCTATGACAGTGAACCTATTATTCATCGGCTGATCTGGTGAACACGATTTTGACCCAACATCGGTTGTTACAGTATCCATTCCTGTATCTCTGTCAATAACCTGACCCAATACGACGGCTGCAACCTTAAATGGCAGTTCTGGCATAGTAGAATTACGAGAATCCCAATATACCCAAGTCCCCGGGGATACTCGAATTCGATCCTCCCTTAGATAAAGATGGAAAGACCATGAGCCTCCAGCAAGGTTATCAACAACATCTATACGGTTTTGTTCGGCATAATCCCAAATCCTATTCATATAGTCTATGCTAGTATCTACCAAACTTTTACGTTCCTCATAGTCTGGCTTATATAGAGTATGACCATCGAAAACATGTAGCCCTAAAACTGAAATCCGTGATGTCTTAACAGCTTGGTCATAAAATTCAAAAGCCTCATTACCTGGTTGCACCCCAGTTCTCCTCATACCAGTATCGAGATCTATATAAACTTCCAAATTGGTACCTGATTTGCTTAATGCATTTGATAGTGCATCAAGATGTTCAGGTGTGCTGACTATCGCTTTAATCGAAGCGTCAGAATACTGTTTCTTTAGGTCCAAGAATCTATCAATCTTTTTCGGATGAACTAGAGGATAAGCAAATATTAGCTCTTCAACACCGTTTTCCAGCAATAACTCTGCCTCTCTCAAGGTTGCACATTTGAAAGATCGAAAGCCTGCATCCATCTGTAACTTTAAAACTGACTTAGACTTATGTGTTTTTGCATGAGGAACAATTCGGTCTAAAGAGCCACAGACTTTTATTACTGCATCAATATTGAAATTGACCATGTCCTCGAAAACAAGAAACTCCGGAGTTTCTATCGATTCAGGTCTATTTATCCTGTACTCACCAACCTTCATTAGATCCCCCTGAGCATTTCATTAGAAACGTGGAGAGTATAGCAATGGCGATATATGGCGTCAACGGACAATTTGATTGGATATTAAGACATTATTGTAAACATTGTCTTTTGTTTGCAAAGTTCTCATACAAAAAAGTCTGTTCTAGCTAAATCTATTAGGTTTAATTTCAAGAATTAAGAATTTAGATGAGATTAATTATCTTTTTAAATCCACAAAGTAGTCATCCAAACATTGAAATTTAAATCCAACTAATATAGTGTCTCCGAATTAGATTTTGATTTTTCAAGATCAACGTACCAATTAATTTTGTTCCCCTAGGAGAAAAAATTGAGTAAATTCAACACCCGGCCTGTGATAATGGCTAAGCGAGGAGTGGTAACCGCTGGACATTATTTAGCCGCTGAAGCAGGAATACGCATTATGCACCAGGGCGGCAACGCAATAGATGCTGCTGCCGCAATGTGTTTTTGCATAAATTTTCTAGAAGCTAATTCAAACGGTATCGGTGGAGAAGTACCAACTCTTATTTATTCTGCAAAAGAAAGTAAAACATATTCTATAAGTGGTATGGGGTGGTCTCCTAAATCTTTAACTATAGATTGGTGTAAAGAAAAAGGTGTGGATTTAATACCAGGGGACGGATACATACCTGCCTGTGTGCCAGCGGTAGTCGGCACATGGGCTCTGGCATTAGCTAGATTTGGAACAATGAGTTTTTCACAAATATTACAACCAGCAATAGAACTCTGTGAACAGGGTTTCCCTATTCATCATGAACTATCGAGAAACCTTAAATATTCAGCAAGTAAGTTCATTGAACAATATCCTTCCACAGCTGAAATATATATCCCTGAAGGAAAATATCCACAACCTGGAAGCATATTAAAAAACCCTGATCTCGCCCGTACGCTACAAATAATGTGCAATGCAGAACGTGAAACCCGAGGGAAAGGTAGAATCGCCGGTATTGAAGCAGCTAAAGATGCATTCTACAAAGGCAAGATCGCAGAAGAAATTCTTAGTTTTATATCAAAAAACCCACTACAAGATGAAACCGGACAAACAAACACAGGTTTACTGTCATACGAAGACTTTGCCGAATGGGATGCTGTTACGGAGGAGCCAACAACTTATGAATATAGGGGTTTAGAAATACAAAAATGCGGTCCATGGACTCAGGGACCAACCTTTCTACAGCAACTCGCTTTACTAAATGGCACCGACATTAAAAACTTGGAACATAACTCCAGCACTTATTTACACAGATGGCTGGAAACCGCCAAACTTGCATTTGCTGATCGAGAAGCATACTATGGCGATCCTGATTTCGATAACGTTCCCATGAACATCCTTTTGTCCGAGCAATACAATCGCGACAGGCAACAACTCATAACTGACACAGCTTCTCTGGAAATGCGGCCTGGAGATATTGGTAACGGTATACCTGACTTTGTATCCCGTAAAGTTGCAGAAGATAATAGAATCGCTCTAAACATTCAGACAACGGATAGTTCATACCTCTCGGGTGTACATGACCATGGTGGAGATACTACTCATTTAGACGCCATTGACTTTGAAGGAAACATGGTGGCATCAACTCCCAGTGGTGGCTGGATAGGAACTTCTCCAGTAATTGAAGGACTAGGATTCCCTCTTGGAACTAGAGGACAAATGTTTTACTTAAATCCAGAACGTCCAAATGCACTCGAACCCAGAAAACGGCCTCGTGCAACTCTAACTCCTACTTCCGTGACCAAAAACAATCGACCCTATATGGTTTTCGGAACTCCAGGTGGCGATAGACAAGAACAGTGGACATTACAGTTCTTTTTGAATTACATAGAATTCGGAATGGATTTGCAGGAAGCCCTAGACAAACCTACTTTGTATTCTCAGCACTTCCCATCATCATTCTACCCGCGTGCTGAATACCCAGGACTGGTTATGGCAGACCCTTTAATAGGTTCTGACGTGCTTGAGGAACTTGGCAGTAGAGGACATGAAATCAAAATGCTGGAGCCTTGGACCGGAGGCAAAGTTCTTGCTATACGATACTACGAAGATACAGGAGTGATTGCAGGAGCCTCATCCGCAAAAGGAGATATAGGATATTCGATTGGATGGTGAATTGGGTGATAGCTGAAAATCACTTTAAACATCTATTTTAACGCAAATACGGCAACATCGACAAAGGAGATGCTGCTAATAAACCTGCATCAACAGGCAACATTATGCCAGTGATCCATCTCGCGTCTTCACCGGCCAAAAACAAACTCGCGTTTGCTATATCCCACGCAGTTCCCTCTGTACCAAGCGGTGCACCTTCTCTTCTGGAATCTCTCATCTCATCTGTCAAATGTGGAGCAACCATAGGAGTATATATATATCCTGGCAAAATACAGTTGGATCTAATATTATCCCTCCCATGTTGAACAGCCATAGAGATCGTAAGAGTAACTATACCTCCTTTAGAAACTGAATATGGGGTTAATGGTGCAAAAGTACCAGATCGTACCGCTTCCACGGATGCTATATTGATAATTGAACCACCACCAGAATTAATCATCTGCGGAACAGCATATTTGCACGACAACATAACACCTTTAAGATTTATATCCATTGCCAAATCCCAGTCAGCTTCACTCACATCAACTACACTGCCTGTCTTTATCACCGCGACATTATTCATCAAAATATCCAGTTTTCCAAACAGATCAACAGCTTTCTGCACCATTGCCGCACAATCTTCAGAACTTGAAACATCTGCTTTAAATACTGCTGCTTCCCCTCCCTCATTAGTGATAGCTTTTAATGTCTCGTTTGCGCGTTCTATATTGTTATCCACTAGTAAGACCTTTGCACCCTGACGAGCAAAAAGTATTGAAGTGGCTTTACCAACCCCGTACCCTGGTCCACTTGAGCCAGCTCCTGTTATTATTGCAACCTTACCATCCAGTCGGGAATTATCCCCTTTCATATTCCACCTCATTAGTAAACTGAAAACATCATTAACTAATCCATCACCAACAATCGATTAATTTATCTTCTAATCATTCAACTCCGGTACCATATCCATTGATTATTCTAACTATAGCGTAGACACTTTTGAGTGATCCAAAAGTTTACTGGATCCAATCCCCATGTTTTTGAATAAGATTTTCAACGCATTTGTTAAACGTGTCCAGATCAATACCTTGATAAGGGGATAATAGATGAAGTGGCATATCCACACCTCCGGCGCGAACAATCATCTTATCGTATGCTCCATCGATCAATGATAAATTAATTACAGGGCCTAAGAAATCAGCCATTACGCTTGTTATTTTTGCCTGCATTTTAAACAGTTTTTCAATATCTCTATCACGTCCATATTGAAAATATTCAAGGGTCCTTTTGGGGATTAAAGGTCCATAGGATGAAAGTAAAGAACATTCTCCAAATAGACATCCTGAAGGAAAATTATTATCGCCAAAGAAGTGTTGTAAATCTGTCTCTTTGACCAAACTGGCACATTCGGATAATGACGCCGAAGTGTATTTAGTGGCTACAAGGTTTGGCACTTCATCCTGTAACCTCTTGTAATCTTCTGTTACCAATACCCTTTTGGGGCGAGGCAAATTGTAATGGAGAAAACTTGCCTCAGGAAAACTGCCGCATATATCAACAAAATAGGTTAGATACTCCCTGTCATTAAGTTCTCCCCATGGCGGCAAAGAAATTTGAAAAACCCTGAATCCTTTGTCATAGGCGAGTGCAACCTTTTCAACAACCTGTTCTGTTGACATCCCTATAACACCTACCATCGGATCGACACCGTCTTTGTTGGTTTCATCCCAAAAAATAGATATTATTTCTTCAAACTGGTTTAAAGTTACGGCGTAACCCTCTCCAGCTGTTCCGAAAATATATAAGTTATTGAAACCGCTTTCGATCGTATGTCTGATCTCCTCTCTAAAAGTAGATTCAATTAATTCGTAATTATCATCCCAAGGTATCTCGCAACTTGCTAATACTGATTGAGGGTATCTTTTATTCATCACTGCCTCCTAAAAACTATTCTAATTGTTTTCCCGATCAAGTTAGAGTCTACTAAAATCAGCTACCACAAAATAGTACCTAAACCAAAATGATGCTAATCCTATATTGGATTCTTAAACATCTAGTATTGCCAAGTCACTATAAGTAGACTAAAATCCCTGCAAATTGCTAAGTTTTTGACAAACTCGGGCAACATAATTCAAAGGCAACATATTGTAGTAGGGAAGGTGAAAAAATGGAACTTAACGAAATAAAAAATGAAGAATTCCGAACTAAGGGCTACATAATAGTAAGAAACGTGTTATCTCCGGTTGAGGTTGAAACAATGAGAAAACATGCTGATGCTGTAGTCGCAGACCTTGATGCATGGAATGCCCACAATGCGGCTGAACGCAAAAAAATACTTGCAAGGCATCCAATGCCTATATTTGAATCTGACGGGAAAGGTGAACCCCTTAAAAAGGGTGTTAAAAAAGATCTCGAAGATTATCCGGAGATAGAAATTACTCCGTTCCATGCTAGAAGAGAAAATAGAGTATATCCTTCTAGACAATTCCCCGTTGATGCCGCGGAACGTGAATCGACTGCTACTGAAGATCCTTACAGCACATTCTCAGGACAGATAAATGGATTAGCAGACGATAATGAATATTTCAGATCATTAGCAGCACATCCAAATATAATCAAGGTGCTGAATGAACTACTAAGCCCTGACATTAAACTTTGGTTTGACCACATCTATAATAAAGCTCCATTGAATGATGATCCTCCCTATGGTGGATCTAACAGGTATCATCAGGATGGCTTCTTTCATTTAAGTAAAAGAAGCGTAACCTGCTGGATTGCACTCGATGGTCTGACTGAAGAAAATGGACCGTTCCATTACATAACCACAGAAGCAGATTATCCACAATATGCCTTCGATGATTTAGGAGAAGAAGCAATTGGAGAAACTGAACTGGCACAGGAAGAAGTAATTACTCTTAATCCCGGTGATGCAGCATTCCATGATCGCTGGACTCTTCATGCAACAGGTCCGAACGAATCTAGTAAGCGCAGACGCGGTTGGGCTATTCATTACGCTGACGCAAGCTCAAAATTCGGTGAGTATTCCGGCGCATCAAAAAACCCTGAAAAAGGCTTTATGGTAACCCCCGAAAGATACCATTTGCGAAATGATATCAACGAACAAGGATCAATTCACGGAAATCGATTCTGGCACCTAGTAAGCGGAAGTGAACATGAGGGTTGCATATAACCAACTTATAGTACTCGAAAAATCCGACCATTTGTTACTTGACACGAGGTCATACCTATGACAGAATGCGATCAATTGTGGGAAAGTCCGTATTGAAAGAGAGGAAAATTATGGTTAATTCGGCGACATTTAGGCTGTTGCTTGCGCTAGTGGCTTCACTAGCTCTTGTAGCTGCTATTGCCTGTGGAGGCGCAGAGGAAGAAAGTACAGATGCTGCACCAGCAGCTAAGTCTTCTGACACTACTTCATCTTCCGACACCGCATCTAAGGCAGCCCCAACACAAGTTCCACTGCAAAAAGCAGCTGAGCTAAAATCGGATCAGAAAGATGCTAATAAGCCTGTCCTAGCTAAAGCAGACACTAAAATGACTGCAGCTCAGGACGACTTCCAGTATGTTCCGAAGCCTCAATTGCCTGGAGTATATTGGGACTATAAATACACTGGACCCGCTCCATCTAAGTTCAGCGAAAATCCAAAATTCGCCGAGTTAGTTAAGCAAGGTAAGCTCCCTCCAGTAGAAGACAGACTACCTGAAGAATTTAAGGTTGTCTCACCACCAGATGGTATTGGTGACTATGGAGGAACTAGAAGAGTTACATGGTCTGGCGGACCAAGCGCTTGGTCGTCTTGGTACTACTGGGACAAGAAAAACTCTAACGAGGTCGAGCATCTACCTCACGTGGGATTCTTTGAAATTAGTGAAGACGGTAGGACTTACACTTTCCGAAATCGTAAAGGTCTAAAGTGGTCAGATGGGGAACCGATGACCATTGAAGATGTTAGATTTGCATGGGAAGATGTAAACCTTAATACTACTCTTCATGAGACCCCTCAGACCCAATGGCTTGACTCTGTAACAGGAAACATCGTTAAGTTTGCTGTTGTAGATGATCTTCACTGGTCACTTACATTCGACTCACCTGACTTCATTTTGATGGAAGGTGAAGTACGACCTGGTTCTAACTGCACATCCTTCTACTACTGTTTCTATTCACCATCGAAATATATGAAGCAGTTCCATGAGGACTATGCTGACGCAGATAAACTTGCTGCATTGATAGAAGAAGCAGAAGCAGGCGACTGGCCACGATATTGGGGTCAGATGAACAACTGGGGTAAGCATGTTGGTTGGCCTTGGATGGGTCACTGGACCCTAGGTTCCGAGTCCGACACACTTTATACTCTTGATGCAAACCCGTTCTTCTTTGAAGTTGATCCTCACGGAAACCAGCTTCCATACAATGACGGTGTTCAAATCATCAAAGTGGAAAGCAGAGAAGTTGCTGTATTCCGAAGCATGGCAGGTGAAACTGACATAGCTGGACGTGACTTCTTAGTATCAGAGATACCTCTTTATCGGTCAAACCAGGAGAAGGGTAACTTCTCTATTAAGATTTGGCCAACAACAGGACCTGGCGACATTGCTATGGCTATGTGCATGACCTGTAACCAGGATGCAGAGCTTGGTAAGATGCTTAGGTCAACTGACTTCAGACAGGCACTTTCCTACGCAGTAGACAGGGAAGGCATGAACGATTCCCTATACTTAGGCCTTGGAATTCCTGCAAACTGGGTCCCACACCCAGCAGTTCAGTACTATCCAGGTGAAGAGTATGCCTTCAAAGGTATCGAGTATGATCCAGACAAAGCAAACGAGATCCTTGATTCTATGGGATATACAGAAAAAGACGCTGAAGGATTCCGACTCCGAACCGATGGTTCCGGAGAACGACTATCCTTCCGAACACTGTCCGAGCTAGGACAGACCGGAGACGCAGCTGCATTACTCTTAGACTACTGGGCAGAAGTAGGAGTTGAGTTCGTAGACAAGAACATGAATGCACCGTGGACCCTCACTTATCCAGGTAAAGAGCCACTATTCATATCAAGACACATGTCTCTGTATGGCGCAAATCCATGGTTCTCCAGCTGGACACGTTGTTGTGCAACTGGTGGAGGCCCTGCATTTGCACCTGACATCGGTGACCTACCTCGCAGTATGAAGAGAGGTCCTGATGGAGCCGTTCCAACCGAAGGTGGATATCAGCCACGATGTGACTGCGAAATGGCATCAGTTTGGGAGCCTACAGCTCCTGCAGATACCTATCCAGCAGATCCTTCTGGAAATATCAAGACCCTTCACGACGACTGGCATAAGGGTAGAGGAATATCAGCTCTATCCCCAGAGCGAATTGAAATGGGTAAGAACATGTTCCGTATTCATGCCGACGAGAAGTACTATCTCAGTTTCATAAATCATATGGGATACATGCGTGGAGTAGTTATGCATCAGAATAACCATCTGAACATTCCTCAAACGCAGACTTCTGATACCAACGGTTGGTACAACGAATTGTACTACTTTGTTGGTGGGGTCGACAATATAGAATAACCCGAAGCTTGACTCGCTTAAGGTAAAAAAAGGGACCCGGGGGAAAAAATCCTCCGGGTCCTTTTAAATTCAACTCAATTAAATTATCCCTTTTAGATTGTATTAAAGTGGGTGTTTAACCCTTTTTATTGGGCAATCAATTGTAACGCTTTAAAAATAATGGGAGATTTTTTATAATAACTCAAAAGTCATTATAAAAAAGTAAAGGAAATAATATGTCATTAAGAAAAATTGGAACCATAAAATCGTCTACAACTCCAAGAGTTTTACCCGCAATAGAAGGCAGGCCTAGAATGGAAGTGACTGCTGTTGGAGTATCTGGAAACATTTTAGGCAAAGATGTATTTGGTTCTTTTTCCACTTATCAAGCTGAAATGAAACCTGCAGGACATTGGCAAGGCGAGTGCCCAAATTCAGGCTTTATTGCGGTTGCTGATGGAGTGGCTACATTCTCAGCTACTGGAGTTGGTGTTAA
>CEUZ01251807.1_pt1 | contig 11884 bp, 10 predicted proteins | sample 361511 | NCBI WGS metagenome assembly CEUZ01 (sample SAMEA2622822, study PRJEB7988) | marine metagenome | biome: marine biome (ENVO:00000447); feature: surface water layer (ENVO:00002042); material: "saline water (ENVO:00002010), including plankton (ENVO:xxxxxxxx)" | depth 5 m
AAAGATCTGAAAATAAAATTTGCTATAAAAGAGGAAATGGAATCAAGTAAATTTGGAATTTTTTAGATAGAAAAAACTTATGGATAAGATAAAAATTCGATAATATAGATGAAATGCGTAATTTTAGCAGGAGGTTTTGGGACCAGAATTACCGAAGAATCTTATTTGAAACCAAAGCCTATGATTGAGATAGGTGGAAAGCCAATTTTATGGCATATAATGAAAAGTTATTCTACGTATGGAATTAATGATTTTGTTATTTGTTGTGGTTATAGAGGAGATGTAATAAAAGAATATTTTGAGAAATATGATTCCGAATCATGGAATGTAGACCTAATGGATACGGGAGAAAATACTATGACTGGCGGTAGATTAAAAAGAATTGAAAAGAAAATAGAAGATACATTTTGTGTAACTTACGGAGACGGATTAAGTGACATAAATATTAAAAAATTAATTAAGTTTCATAGTGAAAAGAAAACCATTGCTACATTAACTGCAGTTCATCCACCAGAGAGATTTGGTATTTTAGATCTAGTAGGAGATTATGTGAAAGAGTTTCATGAAAAATTTAGTGGGGAATCATCATGGATTAATGGAGGGTTTTTTGTCTTTGAGCCAGAAATTTTTAGATATTTGGATGGAGGAGATTTAACCGTATTAGAAAAAAAGCCTATGGAGAATTTAGCTAAAGACAATGAATTAACAGCATTCAGACATAAAGAATTTTGGCACCCTATGGATACATTAAGAGATAAAAATCATCTGGAAAAATTATGGACTTCACAAAATGCACCATGGAAAAACTGGTAAAATGAAAATAGAAGATACATTTCATAAAATATTTAGAAATAAAGACATCTTCATAACTGGTCATACAGGTTTTATAGGAACTTGGTTATCATTATGGCTTACATTACTAGGTGCAAATGTAACAGGATATTCATTAGGATATCCTACAAAACCTTCATTTTTTAAAACAATATCATTAGAAAATGAAATTAACCATATTGAAGGAGATTTATGTGATTTAAAAAAAATATCCCAATGTGTGAATGATTGTAATCCAGACATTGTATTGCATTTTGGTGCACAATCACTTGTAAGAAAATCATATGCAGAACCGCTTAATACACTAAATACAAACATTCTTGGAACTGCTAATTTGTTAGAATCAATTCGTCATAGTGAAAATATCAAAGTAGCCGTAAATATGACAAGTGACAAATGTTATGATAATAGATACAGCGAAAAACCACATTCTGAAAATGATCCAATGGGAGGATTTGATCCCTATAGTGCCAGTAAAGGCGCATCTGAATTGATTACATCTTCTTATAGAAATTCATTTTTTAATTCTAAAGATTCATGTAAAATAGCAACTGTCAGATGTGGAAATGTTATTGGTGGAGGAGATTGGTCAGATGATAGAATCATTCCTGATTCAATAAGGGCACTATCAAAAAATCAAAATATAAAAATTCGAAATCCAAATGCAACACGACCATGGCAATATGTTTTAGAATCTATTTCAGGAATATTATGGCTAACTACCACATTATTGGAAGAAAAAGGGTTTGATGAAGCATGGAATTTTGGTCCAAATGTAGACAATACAAGTTATGTTTCAGTAAAAGAATTAGTGAAGAAAATGATAGCAATTTGGAATTCAGATAACGTTATAGACATACAAGAATCAGAAAATGAATTACATGAATCAAAATTATTAATTCTAGATTCATCGAAGGCTAATCAAGAATTAAAATGGAAAAATGTTTGTTCCATAGATGAAGCAATAAGTGAAACCGTGGGATGGTATAAAGAATATGAAAATAACGATAACGGAATGAAAGAATTCTCAATAAATCAAATTAAAAAATATATAGAATTAGCGAAACAAAGGAATTTAATCTGGACTAAGTGAAAAAGTTTCATGAATGAAAATTTAGATGGATTACGCGTGCCATATGGATTAGCAGTTCATGGAGAAGATGAAGAAAATGCAGTTCTCGAGATAATAAAAAATAAAAAAACAATCATGGGAGAAAAAGTAAAAGAATTTGAAAGGAAGATTGCGGATGTGTTTGCAAAAAAATTTGGTACAATGGTTAATTCAGGTTCATCTGCAAATCTACTAGTTTTTGAAGCACTTAATTTTCCTCATAACTCAGAAATCATTACACCAATTCTTACATTCTCAACTACTTTGTCACCAATTATAAAAAAACAATTAACTCCCGTTTTTGTTGATGTTGAACCAGAAACATTTATTGTAAATATTGATCAAGTGGAAGAATCTATCACAGATAATACAAAAGCATTGATGATTCCTTCTCTTTTAGGAAATATTCCAAATATGAAGAGATTAAGGAAGATTGCGGATGAGAATAATTTGGTATTTATTGAAGATTCAGCAGACACACTTGGTGCAACATTTGATAATACTTCAACAGGAAAATTTTCAGACATATCCACTACAAGTTTCTATGGTTCACACATAATTACAGCTGCAGGAGAAGGAGGGATGATTTGTTGTAATGACAAAAAATTAGATGAAAAATTCAGAATTTTACGTGGGTGGGGAAGATCATCTGCATTAAATGAATCTGAAAAAATTGAAGAGCGATTTAATGTTGAGTTAGATAAAATTCCATATGATTCAAAGTTTATTTTTGAAGAAATTGGCTATAATTTTTTACCTACAGAAATTAGTGCGGCATTTGGTTTGATTCAGTTAAAGAAATTAAAAAGATTTGCAGAGATTAGAGAACAAAATTTTACTAAACTTTTTAATTTTTTTCAAGATCAAAAGTTCTTTAGATTGCCAAAACAGTTGCCAGAAGTACAAACATCGTGGCTTGCATTCCCATTAACAATTGATTCAGATGCACCATTTTCTAGAATACAAATTGTCAAATATTTGGAAGAACATGGAATTCAAACAAGACCTGTATTTACAGGAAATGTGTTACGTCAACCTGCATTTAAGGAAATCAATTTTAAGAATTTAGGTAGAAACTTTGATGTAACAAATGATGTAATGAAAAATTCATTTTTAATTGGTTGTAATCATGGCTTAAATGAGAAACATATTGAAAAGATGAAAAATGTATTTCAGTCATTTCTTGATAAATTTTAATTTAAGAATGTATTAATGACAATATGAAAACAAAAACAGCATTAATCACAGGTACATCTAGAGGAATTGGTAGTTCAATAAAAGAAGTTCTCGAGAATGACGGAATTAAGATTCTCAGCCCCTCTCGCAGTGAGCTTGATTTATTATCACCAGAATCAATAAACAAATTTCTAGTTCAGATATCTTCGGATATAGACATCATAGTGAATAATGCAGGGATACTTACAGTAGGTGAATCAACAGAATTAACTGTAAAAGATTTTCAAGAAATATTGCAAGTAAATGTAATAGCCCCATTTCAAATTATTTCAGAAATTATAAAAAAAATGAAACAACGGAAATATGGGCGAATAGTGAATATTAGTTCCATTTGGGGTCAGAAATCAAAAAATGGCAGAAGTCTTTATTCTACCAGCAAAGCAGCATTAGATGCATTAACAAGATCATTTGCAATAGAATTTGCACCATATGGAATTTTGATTAATTCTGTTGCACCAGGATATATTGAAACAGATATGATGAAAAAATATAATTCCGAAAAAGATCTTGAAATCATAAGAGAGAATATACCTATGAATCGATTTGGTAAAAAAAATGAGATTTCAGAATTAGTGAAATTTTTGTGTTCAGAAAAAAATTCATACATAACTGGACAAGTTATAACGATTGATGGAGGATATGTCTGTAAATAACAAGGTCAATACCGCAATAATTTTTAGATATGATCATAGAAAAATAGTATGAAAAAATTATCCGAATTATCTAATAGAATAGATGGACAGCCAATGTTCAAACTTCTTGAAAAAGTAAAAAAATTGGAATCAGAAGGACAGGATATTATACATTTTGAAATAGGTGATCCAGATTTTCAAACACCAAAAAATATTTCCGATGCAGGAATCAATGCCATTGAAGAAGGTTTTACACATTATGTTAGTTCATTTGGATTAACAGAATTTAGAGAAAAAATACGCGTTGCAACAGAAAAATCAAGAGGTTTTAAGCCAGATTTAGATCAAGTACTCATAACGCCGGGTGCAAATATTGCAATATTTTATGCAATAAGTTGTATTGTTAATCCAGGTGAGGAAATAATTCTGCCAGATCCAGGATTCCCAACATATTATTCAACAATTAAAATGTGTAATACAATACCTGTACGAGTACCACTTCTTGAATCAAATGAATTTAGAATGAATCCTAAAGATATTGAAAAATCAATTACAGAAAAAACACGAATGATTATAATTAATTCTCCTCAGAATCCAACAGGCTCTGTAATGACTGAAGAAGAAATTAAAATGACATATGAGATTGCAAAAGAACATGACGTGTATCTTTATAGTGACGAAATTTATGCTAGAATGACATACAAAGATTCAGTTTTTAGCTCACCTTCGATTTTTGATAAATGTAAAGAAAATACAATTATTTCTAATGGATTTAGTAAGGCATTTGCTATGACTGGATGGAGATTAGGAGCAGTTATTGGTCCAACAAAAATTATTGAAAAAATGAAATTATTATTAGAAACAACTTCATCATGTGTGCCACCATTTATTCAAAAAGCTGGAATAGAAGCTATTGAAGGAGAGCAAACATCACAGAGAAAAATGTATGAAGAGTATGAAAAGAGGAGAGACCAGATTGTTAGACGTATTAATTCAATTTCAGGTTTAAGTTGTCTTATTCCTGGAGGTGCATTTTATATTTTTGTGAATATTAAAAAAACTGGAATGACTAGTGAACAATTTTGTGATTATATGCTAAATGATGCAGGGGTCGCAATGTTACCAGGTACTAATTTTGGTGAATTTGGAGAAGGATTTGTTAGAATTTGTTATGCAGTGGGACAAAATGATATTGATGATGCAATGGAACGGATCACAATATCAATAAGCAAGTTGAATTTTTAAAAAACATGAGAGTCGCAGATTTTGTAGCAAAATTTATTTTTGAAGATCTAAAAGTCAAACATGTTTTTACATTAACAGGTGCAGGAATAATGCATTTGACAGACGGTTTGGCGTGTAATAAAGAACTAAAGACAATATGTCCACATCATGAACAAACTTCTTCAATGGCATTAGAAGCATATTCCAGAGCTACTGAAAATTTTGGAGTAGGATTGTTTACCACAGGTCCTGGAAGTACTAATGCAATTACAGGATTAGCAGGAGCATGGCAAGACTCAGTGCCATGTTTGTTTATTTCAGGACAGGTGAAGAAATCAGAAGCATCATCATTAGCAAACGTTAAAAATTTACGTCAATTTGGAGTTCAAGAATTGGATATAATTCCAATTGTAAAATCAATAACAAAATATGCAACGACAGTAACTAAACCTGAGGATATACGGTATGAATTAGAAAAAGCAGTACATATAGCAAAATCAGGAAGACCAGGACCAGTATGGCTTGAGATTCCAATGGATATACAAAGTGCTCAGATTACAGGAGATTTAAAAAAATACGATGATCTAAATGAAGATGAGAATATAATATCCAATGAAAAAATTAACGATGTATTAAACTGTTTAAAAAATGCAAAACGACCAGTTATAATATCTGGACAAGGAATTAGAATTTCCAAAAGTATTTCAAATTTATTAGAATTTGTAAAATTACTAAATATTCCAGTAGTAACTCCATATTTAGGAATTGATACAATTAATCATAATGAAAAATTTTTCATTGGAAAAACAGGAGTGAAAGGTGAACGAGCGGCAAACCTTGCAATGCAAAATGCAGATTTGATAATTTCAATAGGATCTAGTTTACATGTTTCGGTTATAGGATATGATTATAAACAATTTGCAAGAGCTGCAAAGAAAATTGTGGTAGATATTGATGAAATATCTCATAAGAAAAAAACAATAGACATAGATTTATTCATTAAAGGTGATGCAAAAAACTTTTTAGAAAAATTATTAATAAAATGTAACAAAACTATTCCAAATAATTATAAAAAATGGTTGGAAAGATGCAATGAATGGAAAACAAAATATCCCACATGTCTTCCAGAATATAAAAATAGTAAAGACAAAATAAATTCATATTATTTTATTGATCAAGTTTGTAAGAATTCAAGTTCAAATGACATATTTGTTGCAGATGCAGGAGGAACATTTTATGCGGTATCACAAGTTATTGCATTAACAAAACCAAATCAACGATATATTCCATCAAGTGCAATGGCTACGATGGGATATAGTTTACCCGCAGCAATTGGAATCTCAGTTGCATCAAATGATAGAGTGATTGCATTTACCGGAGATGGTTCATTACAACAGAATATTCAAGAATTTCAAACTCTTATAGAATACAATCTTCCTGTCAAATTATTTGTCTTAAATAATGATGGTTATCATTCAATTAGAACATCACAAACAAATTATTTTAAAAAGAGATACATAGGTGAAAGTTCAATATCTGGAATATCTTTTCCAGATACAATTAAAGTTGCAAATGCATATGGTCTCAAGACATTCAGAATAAGTAAATCTGAAGAAATAGATACCATCATAAAACAAGTTTTAGAATTTAATGGTCCAGTAATATGTGAAGTAATGACTATTAGAGAACAAGAAATAATTCCTACAGTTGCATCAAGAGTAAATGAAGATGGCAGTATGTCATCAAGACCACTAGAGGATATGTATCCATTCCTAGATAGAAAAGAATACGAAGACAATATGTTTATTGAAAAAATCGAATAAAATGATTATTTTTCTAGAAAACTCAGTATAGTTCTAGAAAATCCATGTTTTATAGAAAATGTAGGTTTCCAACCCAATTTTTTTAGTTTAGATATATCAGGATACTGGGTAACGGTTAGATTTTTAATTTGTTTTTTCCTGTTTTTTCTCCGTGTAATTTCTAATTTTTTTTCTGGAAAAATTTTTACAATAAGTTTAGTCAATTTATTTATGGTTACAGTTTGAGAAGGATTTGATATGTTGTAAGCTTCACCATTTTTACCTTTAAGTAAAATTATGAACATTGCAGTTACAGTATCTACGATATAACAAAATGGTCGTTCAGTTTTACCATTTGAATTGATTAATAATTTTTTATTTTTAACAACATCAGATACAAGCGATGCAAAAATACGTCCATCATCTAAATTCATTGTAGGACCATAGGTATGGAAAATCCTTGCAATTTTTATCGGAACTTTTTTTTCATGAAACCAAGATATACACATATTTTCACCCATTCTTTTACTTTCTGCATAACATGATCTTGGATCAAGCGGATCTAACGAACCAAAATTATTTTCTAGAATAATTTTTTGTTTTAGATTACCATATACTGCACCACTAGATAAAAATAAAAATCCATAAAATTTTTTATGATTAGAAATTTCAAGTAAATTTTTTGTTCCAATTATATTTGGTAATAATGTGTCAATAGGTTTATCTGTATATTTTGTAGGATCTGCAGGACTAGCTCCATGTATAATATAATTTATTTTGCTATCAATATTTAATTTATTTACAACATTTTGATGGACTATTTTAAATGAAGGTTCATTTAAATAATTTTTAAATAATTTTTTTGCTTTTTTTATATTTTTTACTAATACAATGATCTTACATTTTTTTGAGAGACTTTCGTTTAAGGTTAAAAGTGTGAGAGTGACATATGATGGGATCATACCGGTAGCACCAGTAATTAAAATTGATTTTCCTTCAAATTTTTTCCAAGGTATTGTAGAATTTAATATTGAATTTATATCATCTTCAATAATTTTATTCATACTATCACTTATCTCTCTTAGAAATAGAAATAGCTAATAAAAAAGTATGAATTTGATGAATTGTAATCCATATTTGAGAGCCTTATCCTTTTGAGTGACACCACTTTTTGAAACACCTTTTCTCTCTTTGAATGTTATTGGAATCTCAATTACTCGTAAATCATTTTCAATTGCACTCTGTGTAGTAAATATTGTAATTGTTATATCATCAATTCCTGAAATAAATTCATCAGTGCCATCTTTGGTGAAATTTTTAATTATTTTTTCTAAAGATTCCCTTCTTATACACCGATAAGAACAACCAACATCAGTCAATTGAGTTACTCCTAAATGTCTTGAATTGAAATATTTTAATTGAAATAATATTCCTAAGAATTTATTTCCCCATACAAGAAAAGTATCATTCTGATTTGCTTTTTCACATAATACTTGAGCCATTCTAGAACCTACAATCATATCACAATTTTCTAAATATGGGATCATTTTTGATATGTCATATCCATTATACGTACCATCCCCATCAGTGATAACAATAATATCTGCATCAGTCTTTAATGCTTCTTTGAGTCCCATATACCAAGAGTGTGCATAACCTTTGTTGGAATTTTTTGTAATTACATGCGCGCCTGCATTTTTTGCTCTTTCAACAGTATTATCATCACTGTGATTATCTATTACAATTACTCGTTCCACATGTTTTTGTTTCACAAAATCTTCTACTGTCATTCCAATTATTTCTTCTTCATTATACGCATGCATAGTAACACAAATTTTTTTTGATGAAAGAGGATTATGATTCAGATAGTGTGATGAATCCGATTTGAAACTTTTTCGTTGCCTTGTAAAGATAAGAAGTAATATCCACCAGGATACATCAGCCCATATAATCCATTTAAAGTATGATGAATAGTAAATATCATCAAACAAAGTATTTGAATTTACAATTTCTTGAATTCCATTTGATGACCAATAAAATAAATTGATAATTATCCAGGATACATTAATAATTAGAAGTGCAGAAAATGTTGTAGTGAGCAGAACATAAAGTTTTTTCATCTAGAGTTCCTCATATCTGAAAAATTTATAACAGAAAATTTCCCTCATAGTTATTCAAAATGAGAAGAATTGGTATATGAATATAATGATAACAGATTTTCAGTTAACTATCTAAATTTTGGTACAATCATCAATAGTATTATTTACTAAAAATAGTCAAAGTATTATAAATTATGAATGATATTACATTTCGTCCCGTTTTAATCGTTATTTTAATAATGATAGCATTTTATCTTTTAATTTCAGTTTATTCAGGTTTTGAAGATATAATAGATAATTTTTCTTCTGCAAATTTTATTTTTATTCCAATAATTATTGGAATAGTTTTATCATCAATATTAATTCGAAGTTTTATTCAAAAATTATTATTAGATGAACTTGATATAGAATTATCTATTAAACAGAATTTTTTGTTATATTTATCTGGATTAGCATTGATTATATCTCCTGGTGGAACTGGTCAAATAATAAAATCATATTTTTTAAAAGAACAACATGGAATTTCCATATCTAAAACAATTCCCATAGTCATTTTTGAGAGATACTATGATCTTATTGGAGTAACAACATTAGTACTGGTAAGTGTTAGTTTAATTTTTTCTATTGAATCTTTTCTGATTTCAATTTTAGCATTAGTTATCATTAGCATAATTTCTATAGCAATTAAAAAGGAACTATTCTTTAAGAGACTATTATCATTCCAAAAGAAAATAATTTTTATGAAAAAATTAGAGATTGAAGAAGATGAATTCTTCTCATCAATGAAATCATTAAGAAAATTTTCTGTATCATGGAAAATTGCTTTATTAACAGTTCTAGTAACATTTTGGGATGGAATTGCAATATATCTTGGGTTTCATACATTTGAGATTAATGTTGGATATCTAGAGGCTACACAATTCTACTATACATCAATAATGATAGGAGTTATGTCATTTATTCCAGGTGGGATGGGTGTTGTGGAAAGTGGATTTACAATTTTAAGCTCAAAGTATTTGGAAATAGCAACAGGAGTATCAGTAATAATATTTATCCGTCTAACAACAATTTGGTTTTCTACATTTTTAGGAATTTGTACATCATTCCGAGAATTGTTTCGTAGGAATGAAATTAAATGATTAGATATGATTAATTTTGTATATCAAAATAGTTTGATCATTTGAAATGTACAATAATTCAAAATTCGACGGAATTTGAGAAGAATTTGGATCATTGAGAACATGTAAAATCGGATTATTTCTATCATTAATTTCATAAATTAGATAATCAGGGACAGGATTTTTAATTCCATATCTATCTTGAGGAACACTAGTGATATTTGAAAATTTTAGATCATAATCAGACCAGTTTTGTCTATTAAGAAATGTAATTATTGTGTCAGTATCAATTCCTTCTTGAAATGATGAAAAAAGGAATTTTGAGTCGATATAATATGCATAATTTTGACTATTAGCCATAATGATTTTATTATTAATTTCAGGTTCGTTTGATAATATAAGACCAATTTCTTCATATTTTAATGCAATAAGATTGGATTCTTTATTTTTTTCAAAAAAGTTATGATAGTCAACAGGAATTCCATATAATGCATGTTCTTGAATCATAAAAGAAGTTATCAAATTTATACAAATAATTAAAATTATGACTGAAATTAATGTAGTTGTAATTATATACGGAGAATTTATTTTTAGAGTTTTCAAAAGTTTTGGGATTATTTTAATAATAAAAAATGAAGATAAACCGATAGTAAATATTGTAATTTGGAGTAAATCAACTCCGGTTGATATTCTAACTATAGATATTTGAATTAGGAATATGAAAGGTATGATTAAGAAAGGTATTGCAGTAGGACGAAATTTTTGTGATAATAATAATCCAATTCCTCCTCCAAATATTAAAAATATTCCACTAAAAGGCAATATTGGGATTGTAGAAACATTATGGTAGTCTTTACCAAGATTAAATATCATATGAAAATTATGAGATAGATTAGCAGTATATTTTTCAGATAAATAGTTAGAATCAATTATGTTTGTTAAATTTGGATTTATATCGGTTTGTTCAGAGATAATATTTTTTTGTACAGATTCATATTCTTGGTAATTACTGTCATTATGAATATAAAAATTTGGATTTATATCGATTAAATTTTCATGTGTTTCTAGATTATAGAAAAATAAAGGCAGAATTGTTATCAAGAAAGCGATAATTAAAATTAAAATTAATTTGAAACTTTTTCTTTTAAAAGAAATTAGAAGAGAGAATATTACTCCAATTCCTACAAAAAGTGATTGTGGTCTTAACATGAAGGAAAGTCCTAAAAAAATACCACACAGTACAACGTCTTTAGATTGAATTTGTTTTTTCGTTATAAAATAAACGGCTAAGAATATCAAAAAAGTGGGTAACATTTCAGAATGAGTGATTATTGTATCTAGATGTAAAAATGGGTGTATTGAGATAAGTATTTGTCCTAATAATGCAGTTTTTTTGTCAAAAACATTGCTAAAGATATAGTATGATATGAATACAATTCCACTAGAAAAAATTAATGAAATGATTTTTGCAGTTATGTGAGGATCATCAATAATATAATTTATTGAAGCTAGTACGATTGGCCATCCTACAGGAGCATTAAAAATCTGAACATTTTGTCCATCACCAGAAAGTATTTGTTTTCCAGCAAAAAAATAAAACAAAAGATCTGAATCCTGAGTAGGATTATCAATAATTAATGCAACATAAGAACAAACTAATAGAAAAGTTATAGTGATAATTATAGAGAAAATTTTGTAGAAATTTTTTTCATTAGAACTAAGTGTTGTGATATTCATGTGAAAGAGGTTTATGAGTAATTAATTAATTTTTGGAGAAAAATCAGATGGGCCTCTGGGGGGAATCGAACACCCATCCGGGGATCCACAATCC
>CEUZ01062165.1_pt1 | contig 11878 bp, 5 predicted proteins | sample 361511 | NCBI WGS metagenome assembly CEUZ01 (sample SAMEA2622822, study PRJEB7988) | marine metagenome | biome: marine biome (ENVO:00000447); feature: surface water layer (ENVO:00002042); material: "saline water (ENVO:00002010), including plankton (ENVO:xxxxxxxx)" | depth 5 m
GTCGCGAGAAGTTATCTCAGCAACAGAACCTTTTCTTATCTCATTTGGTGATAATACACTAAATTGAATACCAATAATTTTTGCAGGATTCATATCCTTTTGAGATTTATAAGCCATTCTTATATTTATAAGAGATATATTTAGATTGTTTTCAATTTTTATAAAATTTAAGTAATTTAGTAAATAAATTAAAAATTGATAAAAAAAATGAACATAAAATTATGATATTTTAGGATATATATAATGCCAAAAAAGACACAAGAAGATGATGAAACTCCTAAAACTAAACGTTACAATTTTCGTCGAAGTACTAAAAAAAAAAGGAAAGAAACTAAGTATTCATCAGATAGAGATGATGATTCTGATAGTGATAGTAGTAGTGATTTTGATCCAAATGATATGCAAGAAGAAGAAGAAGAAGAAATGAACGAAATGAATACACGCGATTTACAACGATTTATTCAAAAAATATTTCCATCTAAAAATGGTAAAGATAGATTAAGACAATTAGATAAACTTGATAAATTAGTAGCTAAAAGAGAGCAGAATAAAGTTATTAAAAATAAAAAACAAAAACACATTAAAAAAAGAACAAAAGAAGAGAAAAAAAAAGAAAAAACTGATAAGGAAGATTTGATAGATGTTGAATGCGAGTATTGCAATGATCAAGGCTGTGATATTTGTGAAGAAATTTATGTAGATGATGAATTTAGCGATAATGAAGATGAAGGTATGAAAGAAATGTTAGGACAAAATATGAAATTTAATATTATATTCACGGTAGGTCAACCGCTCGGTGCTGAAGAATATTATGAAGATGAAGAATATAATGAACTAGAAGAAAGTGAATATGATGATGACGATGACGAAGATTACAATGATGATGACCTGAATTGCATAAATGATGATTTAATAGAAACGGAAGATGATACAGAAGAAAATATTAAGGAGACAGAAAAATATGACAATAAATGTGTAAAATTACAAATAGAAGATAAAAAAAAGAAAAAATTAGAAAAAAAAAAGACAAAATATATTAAACATGATAAAGTCGATGTTAAACTTAAAGGGTGGGAAAAATTTAAATCGGGAGTAATTGTAAAAGTTAATAATCATAAAATAAAGAGATTAGTTACCTACAACATTAAATTAGATGAAGATGGTTCTGAAATAACAAAAATTCCATCAAGAAAAATAAAAAAAAAAGTTGAAGAAGAATCTAATGATGTAATTAAAAAATTAGAAGAATTAATTGAAACGGGAAAATATAAAGGTAGTGGCGAAATGTGTAAACAATTTAAAAAAATGATAAAACAAAAGGAAAAAAAAGAAAAAATGTTACAACAAAAAAAAGATAAAAAAGAGAAAGAAAGAAATTTTATTATTTTACGAAAACTTATGAAAGAAAAAAATGTTATGAACGATTTTAAATTTTTCAAATCAATGGATTTAACAGCGCAAAAAATGATTATAAAAAAATTTAAAGAAGTTAATAAATTTTCACAAGTCGAAAAACCTTATAGATTAACCTTAATAGAATCGGATATACCTGTAGAATTTAAAGCAAATGCTTTAAAGAAAATAAATACTTTGCAATACATGGATCCTGGTACTGGTGAATATTATAAAATAAAACAATGGGTAGATACATTTATGAGAATTCCATTTGGTAAATATAAACATTTACCTATTAGTATTTCTGATGGAGAAGAAAAATGTCAAAATTTTATGGAAAATGCTAAAAATGTTTTGGATAAAGCTGTTTATGGTATGGAAGATTCAAAAATGCAAATATTGCAAATGGTAGGACAATGGATTTCAAATCCCCAATCATTAGGAACCGCGATAGCTATTAAAGGTCCACCTGGAACAGGAAAAACAACGTTAATAAAAGAAGGTGTTAGTAAAATTCTAGGTAGACCTTTTGAATTTTTAGCATTAGGCGGCGCTACAGATAGTAGTTTTCTCGAAGGTCATTCCTATACTTATGAAGGGAGTATATGGGGAAAAATAGTAGACATATTGTTAAATTGTAAATGTATGAATCCAGTTATATATTTTGATGAATTGGATAAAATAAGTGATACGCCAAAAGGGGAAGAAATTGTTGGGATATTAACCCATCTTACAGATACAACGCAAAATGATAAATTTCATGATAAATATTTTTCAAATATTGATTTTAATTTAAGTAAAGCCATGTTTATTTTTAGTTATAATGATGAAACAAAAGTTAATTCAATATTAAAAGATAGAATGTATAGAATTCAAACAGGAGGTTATAAAAACGATGAAAAATGTATTATTGCAAATGATTATTTAATACCTAATATTGAAAAAAATGTAAACTTTGAAAAAGGACAAATTATTATTCCTAGTGAGACAATTAAATATATTGCTGAAACATTAACTGATAATGAAAAAGGTGTACGAAATTTAAAAAGATGTTTAGAAATCATATATACAAAACTAAATTTATATAGATTAATGAAAGAAGGGTCAACATTATTTAATAAAGAAGAAACCATAAAAGTAAAATTTCCTTTTACAGTTACTAAAGAAATTGTTCAAAAATTAATAAAAAAAACAAATAATAATAGTGCACCATTTGGCATGTATATGTAAATGTGAATGCAAATGTGAATGTAAATGTAAATTTAATATTAAAATCAATCTATTAAATTTACATATCTTCTAATATATCAGCAAGTGATTTGCCGATTTGAATAGGTTCATCTTGGAGTGTTTTATGATTATATAATGGATGTTTCATTGCACCTTCAATTGTAATACCTAATGTATAATCATCTAAGGTATCTTTTACACCCTTCATATATTTGGGTGAATAATAATTTTTTAATTGAAAATGTTTATTTCTTTTATTTATTTCTCTATTTATTTTATCATGTAAAGGATGTTTATTGTTTAAACTTGAAACTAAGAAATGATTTTTCGACCCTTCATCGCCATGAATATCAAAAACTAAATGATAACCTATTTTGTCAATACATTTTTTAATAGCTGTAACTTCAGCAGAATGGTTTTTTTTCCAATCACGATTTAAATTAATACCACTGGAAGTCACATACCAATGACCCTTCACATTACCATCCGGATTTGCATTTGGAATTATATAAAATGTATATTTTGAGAACAATTTATTTTTTCTCTCCAAAATTCTTTTAATGAATCCATTTAAAATCCACGAATTAATAGTTTCGCCAGGATGTTGACCGCTAATAATCCATACTTTAAATTTCCCTTTGCCAAGCGTTTTCATTAAGAGAGGTCTTTTATCTTTAGTATGACCAATTGTTTTCATATTAGTGAATAATTTTTTACTTTTTGAAAATGGATATGGAGGATAGTAAGCAAACCATATAGTGCTTTTTTTTGGGTTAATATGCCAAATTAAAGAATTTTTAATTAATGTTGTTTTATGTCTTATCCAGTTTTTATTATCATAAGATATCGCCACATTAAATCCTTTCCAATCATTATCATAATTTCTTATGTTTTGTATTTTGAATACTAATTTTTTATTTTTAATATTTGTTACTTTAAAATAAAACCAATTTTGATATTTGTTTTTTGTGGATTTTGGATAAGGTTCATTTTTTATTTCTAAAACAATTTGGTATTTTTTTTTTTGCTTATAAGTTGATATGTGTTTAATATTTCCACTTTCAAAATTCGAACTTATATGAATATTATTAGTTTTTGTATTTTTTTTTTCCTTTATTTTTTTTTTTCTTGTAGTTTGTTTTTTCCTTGTAGTTTGTTTTTTCCTTGTAGTTTGTTTTTTCCTTGTAGTTTGTTTTTTCCTTATTTTATTTATTTTTTTATTTTTTTTTGTAACAGTCATTTAATAAATGGAGAGAAATTTTTTTAGTAATTTAATATAATATTTTTCATATCATATTAAATATCCAAATACCAATAAAATATTAATCATCAGATTTCTATTCATCATATTTGTGAGTCTTAGAATTTGCTACTGATTTGGCTTTTAATCGAGCCATTCTATCCATTGAACCTACATTTGCTTCTAATTTAGCTTGTGATTTATACATATATCCTCTTTGATAAGCACCCAAACTTCGAGTTTGTCGTTTTTTTGGTCGTCCTGCTGATTGTCTTATGCTAATATCCAGTTGATTTAATGCCGTTTTATCTCTATTTGAAAGTGTTCGTTGTTTGCGATTAGCTGACCAAGGAGTGCCATAACCTCCTGAAAAGAACATATTATTCATAACACTTTCTGGGTGTAGAAAATTTCCACCTCCTGTGCGCGATCTTTCAATAGTTGTTTGTTCAGAAGAGATCGTACCAGGACGAGGATCACTACTACCATCTCCTGCACCACCAAAAAATATAGCATGATCAAAAATCTTAGCATCGTCGCCGTCTTGAAAATAATTACTTGTTTTCCACGTGGTCGAGTTTGCTTCGCTAACTTTTCCAGTAGCTCCGGCGGATAAAGTATATCTAGCAGATCCACCAACATCTGTTCTTGTAATAGTATATTCTTTACTAGCATCACCCACTTGTATTGTTAAAGTATCATTATTTTCTAATGGTGAATAAAAACCCTTGTCTGTTTCGGTATTTAAAGTTTGTCCAGGTTTAATAACAACGACATCAGTTCTTAAAAATTTATCGGGAAGATCCAATGTTAATTTATCTGAAATTATTTTAGTTTTTGTAGTATTTTCCGGCGTTTCTAATATAATACGTAACAAAGAGTGACGACGTTGGCGTTTTTGGGCTAGAGTTCCTCCTACAAATAAATCTGTTGGTATTAAAGCCGAAAGTTTATTATCTCCACCAATCATTAGCGATTTTATAGCTTTCTTTTGATCATATGTCATTCCTGCAGTTATACCTGAAATTTCATTTGTAGTTGTCGCATCTCCCACTCCTTTACTAAAAAATACAGTGCTTCCGTTAATACTTGCTACATCTCCATCGACAAAATAACCTTTTTTCGTTGTTTTATTAAATGTCGATGAAGATGTATTTTCGATACTATATGTTCCGGCAATAGAATATCTTGTTGTTCCACCTGCGTCAAGGCGTCTAATTGTATACTGAGTTTCTGTACTTTCAGGTTTTATATTTACAGTCTGTGAATTTTTTAATGATGTAAAATATCCTCTTGTATTAGTAATATCTTTATCAGCACTAACATCAATATCTGTACCATTTTTGTAAACTTTAGTATCTGTTTTTGTATGTGCTACGGGAAGACCTATTAAAGTTTTGCTAGCTTTAAAATGTTTTTTTGTTGCATTTTTTTTAAATAAAAGATCAATAAGTGCAGAATTTCTCGACCTTTGTTTATCTATTTTTGGATTATCAGAAAATAATGTTGCGGGTAATGATTTGCTCAGAATGCCATCGTCTGATATAGTAGATGTTCGGATTGTTTCAGCATCTGATGAAGAAACGCCCGCATCTGTTAAGTCCCAATATTCTGCCACTGGTAAATCTTTAGATTTGGTTTTTAAAGCAGGGCCACTTCCTTTACCATTAATTGCATTAACTCTAAATTTATATGTTATCCCATTTGTTAATCCAGTAATAGTGGCAGTGGTATTTGTTGATTTAGTATCTGCGGTGTGCGTTGTCCATGTCTTTCCGTCGTCGATCGATTGTTCTATTTTATAGCCTCTAATTGCATTACCTCCGTCGCTAGCAGGTGGTGCCCACGAAATATTTATTTCACCACGTTTCATTTCCCCAGTTTTAACATGATTTGGATAAGTTAAAGGTAAGGTAACTCCCCCTTTTGGAGTGATCCAAGTGCCTGTCGCACGATGATTTGTCTTCCAATCATGCCAACTTTTTGGAGCCATAATATATGTATCATGAACAGTAGCCACTTTAATTAATGTATTATCAACAGTATTTTGACGTGCAATCCACCCATTTCCACTTCTTTCTTTTCCCATATCAATAAATATATGCATGATTTTTTTATTATTATCGTGCGCAAAAATTAAAGGATGCTGGAATATTCTATTACCTGAATGTGCCCCAGCTTCGCCCGCTTCATAAGCAGTTTTATCATAAATCATAGTCCAGTTTTGTGTATTCCAGAGCGGTGGTCCTCTGAATGTGGCAAAACCTTCTTCTACATGTATTTTTGGAGAGTTTTTATAATCAATTCCTATACAAAATCTTATTCTTGGTTCAGCATGTTGAGCAGCTGTTGTCCAATGACCTGTTTTATAAAAATTTCCTATCATTGTCCATGATTTGTGCTTGTTATCTTCTAGAGTGAATAGAGAATCACCATACCATGAACCTGAATGGAGCATTTTAGTATGATAAACACTTGTAAATGTTGTATCTCTTTCAGCATCAAAAAGAAAAGGATATTTATCAATTTCTTTTGTAAAATAAAGATTTTTTATATTAATGTTATCAGATTCTAAAATCCAATCACCACCATATTTTAAATTACCAGTATTATCATCTGAGGATCTGATATTAACAGAAATTTCTTTTTCAAGGAAGTCCAGAGCCTTTTTCCAAGACGGGTTTGAAAGAATGGCACACCCTAAGAAATCAATGTGTTGTGGTGTACATTTTTCAGCTACTTTTTTCCAAAAATTAACAATATTCATAAATGAAGTTTCATTTTGTATATACTCTAAATAATCTGGTTTATCGTAATTTAACATTTTATCATAATCATCAGGCAATACTAGATCGGTAATAGGTTCTAAATTTGTGATATCAACAGGATATTGGGAAAATACAATGTTATAAGGGATATTTATATGGATATTATTTACAATTTTGATTTCACCATATGTTATAAGTCCTACAACATCAAAATGTTGGTTTGGAATTTTATTTAAAACATCATTTATATTATCATTATAATAATCTACAAGAGCATATTGTGTATCTGTATTTAAAGCATCAATAATTTCTTGGACAGATTTTATACGTTCGTCTATTAACAAAAAGTTTGACATAGTCTGTATAATTATTACAAATATTTAATATTTATAATAATTTTATAATTATATTAAGTATAATATTAATATTTCATTAATAATATTAAGTATATATTTCATTAATAATATTAAGTATATATTTTATTAATATGAGGATCGTAAAGTTGTTCTAGTTGTATACTTAGTGAAAAATCATTATTATTAAGATCAACAATTCTGCCTAATTCGTCATAAAGTTTTATATGTAATCTTTTGATATTGACTGGACCAAAATAATTTCTTCTAGATTGATACAAAATATCATCAAAATTTATTAAATCAGGCGTATTTGGAACCTTAGCTATTGCAGTTTGATCAGTAAAAACGGATTCTTGAAATGGAGAGATTAATGTACTTGAATAATTTTTATTATAATCATCAATTGATAAAATAAAATATCTTGTACCTAAATTATCATAGACAGCTTCTGGATTATATCCTTCTTGTTTTTCATAAGTTACACCTGAAGAATCTGTATAATCTTCGTCCCAATTATAATATTGTTGTCTATATCCTAATAACCAACCCATATTTAATTGAGCAGGTCTGTCTAAATCTGTTTGACTCCTCCAATCTATATTAAAACGTAAATTATAAAAATTTCCAGAGAGATCACCTTCCTCGGAACCTGCGCCCCCATTATCTAATTTTCTATAATCCCTAAAAAATCTGAATTTTCTACTTATTTCATCGTATTTACATGCAATTCTATGTAATTTAGTATCTTGTGTTAATACATGGGTATTTAAATAGTCTTCTAATATATTGCCTGAATATATTCCATCAGATATGCGAATTGTTTTTTTTTCATGATTTCTTATAATTTTTAAATTATTAGATAGTGCATCAGGATAACCTGGCGTTTGTCCGCCGATCTGGCCGCCTTCGTCGGGTTCTAGCCTCCCCCCATTATCCCAAGCTTTTTGCCATTCAGCTGGAGGTTTGAGTTCATCGTATAATTCAACGGAAAACTCATTTGTACCTATTTTTGAAGAAAAGGTATAATTTGAATTTGGAAGTTGAACATTAACTACAGTTAAACTAATTACATTTTTAAAGGTTTCAGGTAAAGTTATTACACAATCTGTTGATTGAGTATCATAATATTGTGGTCTAAATCGTGTATTAATATTAAGAAGTTTTGTTATTTGTGTTTTAGCAAAAGGATTTAATTTACCGGTTTGATTTTCATCAGATCCATTTTTTTTGATAACATAATGTCCTCCAACATTATATGTTTCGCTTTTATTAAGATCAGGAAAGAAAGAACTATTTACCAATTTATAATTATCTTCTTCATTCATTAAAATATTCAAAAGATTTCTTTTCGATTCTTTTAAAAATACTTTTATTTGTTCCTTTTCCTTTTTTTCCATAACACTAGATTCAATATCATTTAGTAATTCTTTAAATTTAGTGTTAACTGTTGAAGGAGTAACATTCATATTTTTATCTAAATTAAAAATATCAAAATAGTCTTCTTTGTTATAATTTTTAGTATCTAAATCGAAATTCATATATTAAATTAGTATATTTTAATTTATTTAATATATACATATAAATTATGAGTCGTTGTTTTGGAACAAGAACTACATCTTCTAAAGAATATATTAACAAAAAAGCTAACAATACTTTATTTTGTGATATGCGAGATAAATATGTTGCAGCGGGTTATTTGGCTTCAGGTAATAATGTAGCATGTGTTGATGATATAGGTAGATTTACAAGATATAAAAATAACAGTACTATGTTAAATTTAGCAAAAGCGCATGGAAATTATAGAACAGATTTAAGAACTGAATTTTATAGTCAAAAATTTAAAAATTTACTTTGTCCTTATGTAACGCCATTATCGGCAATAGGAGAAAATTCAAATGGTTACCAATATCACCCCCCAATGTTAACCACAGCTGAGCCTGGAGATACAGCACAAACCAGAGAAGTGCAATCTTGGACAAGAAAGGGGGGAGATCCTGAATTTGACGATTATGATGACGTTGATTCAGTTAATAATAGATTTGCAGAAGTTGCAAAACATTTAAATATTGATTCTAAATTAGAAACTTCTTTAGACGAGAAAACACTATTTATCAGTGGAAAAAAAAAGGATTATACAAAATGGATTTCACGACCAGGATCTCGTTGTGCTATAACATTAGCATCGGAAATACCGCCAGCGGAATTGTTATCTATTACTATTGTTTTTGAATAAATATTAAATTTAGTATATATTTATAGTTTAAAATAGATTTTATAAATATTACACAAATTTATATAAATTTGTTAAAGAAATCATATAATATATATTTAATATATATTATATGTCACACAAACCGTACATTTTAGTAAAATTTAACAAACCGATACATTCAACAGCAGGGTGTACAAATTTAAAAGATTCATTTGTAGTAAAAATAGGTCGTACTGTCTCCACCTCCCAAATAATTACCCCAGTGAGTGTGAAATCAAATACTTTAAAATATCCAGGTCATGTTTTAATAGAAATTAATAATAACGATGTACCTAAAGTAGGAGAAAATATTTATCTTACATATACACCTAAAAATAATTGTAATTTAATAGATTTAGCATCATCAAATAGATTAATAAATATAGGAAATTATGTAAAAACATTTACAGAAGTCGAAGCGAACGACGGAGAGCCTGTTAGTAATGGTTATTATTCAACACGTCAAAAGGATTTACCACGAATAACAAAGATTGAAGCAAGACATCAAGATGGTGGAAAAGCTATTTATGTGACTTTTACAGAAGGTAGGGATATAAGTAATAATTCGGATATTTCATTAAATTTTTATGTTAAAATTACAAAAGATGCTGATAATCATGGAACAAGAAAAGGAATGGATGCATCATTATGTAAATCAGAAACTATACGTGCAGTTTACAGTACCACTAATCCATCAGATTTGATCAGTCAAGGCGTTCCAAATCAATTAAAATTAACATTTCCAGATCCGAGCGCTAGAATACAAAGGGGTTATACTTTCGACATATCTTATGAAATAAGTCCTAATAGAATGATTGCTGACCAATTTGATTTATCATTAGCGCCTTTTAAGAAATCTGCCGATATATCGGGATGGGACCCTGAAAAAAATTATACACAACCTGATATTGGTAGTACAGGAGTAGAGTGTGAAAATAATGTTGTCAATCCTTATTTTTATAAAGGTTGGGTAACCCATAAAGAACCACATGCTCTTTATGCTCTTTTTGCAAAAAAAGATGGGCACGTGGCTGGGCCCGCAGATATAGTTGATATTAGTATGATAGGGAATCAAACAATAGGTAAAACAACAATTGATGATTATTGTGGGAATGGATATCAAATCATGTTTAAATCTTTGGGTGGATATAGAAAGCAGTCTTTCCCCGCAGACAGTATAGAAATTGTGGATATCACACAATCTATTCTGCCAAAAAACCAACCTTGGGCCGAGTTGTTTCCACAGGACTGGGTGGAGGAAGGAGTTACTAAAAAAGGATTAAAAATGTTATTTAAAGATTTAGTAGTTCCACCACAAACATCGTCAGATTCAAATATTGGTATTTTTTGGAATTCTTATATTTTGGATAATAGCTCGAATGTAAAAGCTAGAAATTCTACATTAATGGACGATCGCGGTAATATCATTTTCAATTCTGAACACGATCCGTTAGCGGGTTTTGCACAGGGGTTACCAGGTGAAGGTGCTGATTTTTCTGCTTGTAATATTTTTAACAATGTAAGAGGTATTGATTTTTCTGGAAATGTACAAGATATTAGTAGTTTGAAGGCGACAGGTGTGTGGGATACTTGTATGAATTTTATAGTACAATTTAAAAGAGAACATTTATCATGGGAATCTCCTCCTGAAAAATATCTTAAAGTAACAGATCATAAAACAGGAAATCAACAATCGCAAACCCATCCAAATGATTTTATCATAAAAAATTATACAACGGGGAATACTTTTAATCCTGATCGTTATCAAATAACGGATAATTCTAATATTAGATTTTGTATTGACTTTTGCCAAAATGATTTTACAAAAGTTATTAATAAAGGCGATGATGTTAAATGGTTATATCAACCGAGAACTCCAGATCAATGGCCTTCCACAATTAAAGATGCATGTGGGGGTTATATGGTAGCATACAAACGTTGGCAAGGACCCGAGTTCGACGGATGGCCGGCGGCGGAAAACATGGGTTTGAGTGGCGAAGTAGATTTTGGAAACTACGATGGGTCCGCCAATAACCCGGCGTGGATCGACCCGACGTGGGATGAGTTGCACCAGGAATTGTCGCAAACAATTTCCGGATATCCACATTTTGTAAAAGGGTGGGAGAGCGAAGATACTAAAAAAATACATATAAAATTTGATGTAGATATTTGCGGTACTACAGTCAATGATTTAAATGATGATATTGACCTTCTAAACCAAGCTTTCAAAATTATATGGGGTTATAACCTACAAGGCGACGCGTTCACGAAAAACGCAAATCCGTACCCGTCGTGGAGCAACCCCAACGCCGCCACCACCGCCGAGAACCCCTTTGTTGGCGTTTCCCTTTCACCTCCAAATATTATGATTTTAGAATTAAAGTATCCTATTTGGAATTCAGTACGTCGCGATCGATCTGGCAATTTCATGGCGGATTTCGTGCCCGGCCTCGGCGTCCCACGAAAAGGAAACGAACCTAAGTTAAGAATTAAACTAACATCTACGACAGAAGCGATCTGGAATAAAACAGGAATACGTAATATAAATGGTTTGAAGTTAAATCACAAGCACACCAAGTACCCCACGTATGACTACACCGCAATTGATATATTTTTAGGAAATATTAAACGCCCAGGC
>CEUZ01057154.1_pt1 | contig 11875 bp, 10 predicted proteins | sample 361511 | NCBI WGS metagenome assembly CEUZ01 (sample SAMEA2622822, study PRJEB7988) | marine metagenome | biome: marine biome (ENVO:00000447); feature: surface water layer (ENVO:00002042); material: "saline water (ENVO:00002010), including plankton (ENVO:xxxxxxxx)" | depth 5 m
TTTTGTAAAAAACGATAAATAAACATGACTTAGAAATTCTATATGTCCTCTTTGAACTCTGTATTGATTACTGGTGGATCAGGTTATGTTGGAAGCGTTTTAGTGAATAATCTTGTAAAAGAAAATTATGATGTTAGAGTAGTAGATTCTTTGGTTTATGGAAATGATGGAATTTCAAAATTAGTAGAAGAGAAAAAAATCAAATTTTTTAATTTGGATATTCGTGACACAAAAAATCTTTCAAACCTTGTTTCTGATGTAGATTGTGTAATTCATCTTGCCGCAATAGTTGGAGAACCTCTTTGTAAAAAAATTCCTGATGCAGCTAAACAAATTAATGAATATGCAACAAAAAACTTTGTAAATACATGTAAAAATAATAATGTTAAAAGATTCATTTTTGCATCAACATGTAGCAATTATGGTTCAAGTTCAAATCTAGTTGATGAATTATCACCTGTAAAACCATTATCATTATATTCTGAATGTAAAGTTAACTCTGAAGAATACATCATGAATCAAAATAATAATAAATTCAATACCTGTATTCTTAGATTTGCAACTGCACATGGATTATCCCCCCGTATGCGATTTGATTTACTTGTACAGGAATTTCTTCGTGATGCATTAATTGATAAAAAAATTTCTATATTTGGTGAGGATTTTTGGAGACCATTAATACATGTGAATGATATGGCTGATGCATGTATTTCCGTACTTAATGCACCATCTAACTTAGTTTCAGGTCAAATTTTTAACGTTGGTAGTAGTAAGGAGAATTATACAAAAAAACAATTAGCTACAATTATTCAAAAATATGTGCCGGAGGCACAAATTGAAATAGTTAAATCAAAAACTGATCCTCGAAATTATAAGGTTTCTTTTGAAAAGATCAAAAAAATTTTAAATTTTCAGCCAAAAAGAACAGTTGAAGATTCCGTCATTGAGATTCTTGAAAAAATACATAATGGAAGTATAAATCCAAGAGACTCTGAATTTTCAAACATGTCAAAAATGACTGAAAAAATACATTCACTAACAACTTATCAATTTGACGAAAACCTATAAAGTGGCAAAAAGTTTGATGCCATATGAGAATTTTTGTAACTGGAATGACTGGTTTCCTTGGTCATGAACTTGGTCAAATTTTACTAAAAAAAGGTCACAAACTTGGAACATTGGCAAGAAATGTGGCCACCTCTGATAGACCTATTGCATCTAATACTGAATCAATGATTCGTGGAGAAAAACAGAGTGGCATATCATATTTTTATGGTGATCTTACAGATTATCTGAATATCTATGATGTGTTAAGCACTTTCAAACCTGATGTAATTATACATCTTGCAGCTCAAACATCTGTTGCATACAGTTTTACTCACACCACTGAAGTATTCAATGTTAATTTCCTGGGTGCTGTAAATATGGCCGAAGCTGCAAGACGTGCTGTACCTAAATTAAAGCGATTTATTTTCTCTGGTTCTGTTGAAGAATATGGAATACAAACAAAATTTCCATCTAAAGAATCTGCTGAATTACATGCTGCAAGTCCTTATGCCGTTGCCAAAATTGCAACAGAAAAACATTTGAAATATCTTTATGATGCATATGGGTTTCCTGCAATTATATTTAGAAATGCCAATTCTTATGGTAGACGTTATAATCATCAATTTGTAATTGAAAGTATAATTTATCAAATGCTTCAAGGAAAATCACCTGTAAAATTGGGTGATCCAACTCCTTATCGTGATTTTGTTTTTGAACCAGATCTATTATCTGCATATGTTCTTGCAGCAGAAAGTAACAATAAAAAAATTCTAGGTGAATCTATTAATATTGGAACCGGAAAATCACTTTCCATTAAACAATTAGCTGAAAAAATTAGAAAAATTACTGGGTATAAAGGAAAAATTCAATGGAATAGTTTTCCTAAACGTTCATTAGAAATACCAAAATTAGAAATTGATAATACTAAAGCAAAAAAATTATTGAAATGGAAACCAAAATATTCTCTTGATCAAGGATTAAAAATTACAGCTTCATACTATCAAAAATAATTAAATTTTTTCAAATTTTTTGATTATATAGTTAAAAGATAATTTTGGAATATTTTTTTCATTATATCCAATAAGTTGTCTAAAATTATTCTGAAAAATTTTTAAAATACTTGCCAAAAAAAACATTCCAATTTTTGTATTAAACGCACTCAACAAATATTTTACAAATTCTCCTTCTTTCTTTAATACAATTATTTTGACATCTTGAATTATCTCTGATGAATAATGCACACGAAATATATCTTGATATCCAACATTTTGATGCATTTTAACTGAAGAAGTGTTTCTTGGATCTACAAAAACCGTTACATATGAAAAATTTTTGAATTTTGCTTCTTCGACAAGTCTTTTTTGTATTTTTTTACCATATCCTCTTCCTTGAAATTTTTCATTAATGTTTATGCTAGAGCTATGAAAAAGACCTCCGATTCCAGCAGCACCCACAATCTTATCATTTTCTGTCTCATATACAATCCACTCTGCACTCTCCAAACTTTTCATGGTTGTAGAAATCTCGTCTAATCGCAATTTCTGTTTAATTTCTTCAGTTACTTTGGATACAAACACAAAAAAAATTACTTTTATCAGAAATTATACTTTATTATATAATGTTACTAATGTGAATGCATAACAATATTAAATAAACAAAAATTGTGATTTTAGTTATTGCCTCAAGATTTAATGACGTTTGTAAATCATGCATCAGTAATTCTTTCAGACGGTGAAATTAATCTAATCACTGATCCATGGATTTTTGGTTCTGCATTCAATAATGGTTGGGAATTATTATCCAAATCAAAATTTCAAATTCATGATTTTGAAAAAATCACTCACATTTGGTTTTCTCATGAACATCCAGATCATTTTCATCCCGCTGTTTTGAACTCAATACCTGAAAAATTTAGAAAAAAAATTACAATACTTTTTCAAAATACATTAGATCATCGTGTAACTGCAAAGTGTAGACAATTAAATTTTAAGAATGTTATTGAAATGTCACCTCATGAATTTATTGTTCTTAGTAATTCTTTCAAGATTAAATGTGTACCAAATGGAACATATGATTCATGGTTTTATGCTATTGTAAATGGAAAAAAAATTCTCAACATCAATGACTGTATGGTTGATAGTAAATCTCAGTCAAAAATAATAAAACAACAGATAGATGATGTAGACATATTATTGACACAATTTGGATATGCGAGTTGGGTGGGTGATCCAGAAGATGTAGATTTAAGAAAAAATGCATCAAATGAAAAATTACAGAGAATTCACATTCAAGCAGAAATCTTTCAACCAAAATTTATTATTCCATTTGCTAGTTTTGTCCGTTTTTCACATATAGATAATTCATACATGAATGATGAAATGAATGATATTGGAAATGTAGAAAATTATATTTCTAAGAACACTACTTCCATTCCAATAATTTTGTATCCAGGAAATAGTTGGTCTGGAGAAGAAAAGACTGATAATTCAAGTGCAATCATGAATTATAGAAAAGATATTAAAGAATCTTTAACATTATACGATGAAAAAAAAGAAGTTAACTTTATGGAATTGTCAAACATTTCTTCTTCCTATATTGAAAATATCAAAAGACGAAATAATTGGTTTTTTATAAAATTACTTCATAAAATGAATTTTTTTAAAACATCTTACATTTTTCTTAAGGATCATGAAAAATCATATTCATTTAATTTAATTCATGGTCTTAAAAAATCTGAAAAACAAAAAAATTATGTAGATATTATTACTGATTCTGATTCATTGTCATTTGTTTTTGCATTCGATTATGGAATGGATACTCTTTTTGTAAATGCAAGATTTCAAACATCTGGAGGTAAAATAATGAATTTTTTCAGATTATTTTTGATTGGTACACTCAATAATAATGGCAGAACGTTTCCTTTGGGTGTTTTAGGATTTCTTTTTAATGAACGAAGTATGTGGAAAACAAAATTTTTAGAAATAATATTAGGAAAATATGCATTAAAATAATAAAGCGAGAAAGAAATTCAATGAAACAAAATTTAAAATTTTTGATAATTTCGACGGGAATAATAATTCTTTTTGGTACATTAATTGTTATTCTGTATGATGAACCAACAATTAGATATTATGTTGGAATATCAACTGGATTAAAAGACGAACCTATCTTAATTGATGATAAATTCAAACTTGAAAAATTTGTTGTTGGAATAAAATCCTCAACTGCTTTAACAATTATTGACGATTATGTCATATTTCTTGAAAAAGAATCAGGTAAAGTTAGATTAATTGATAATGGTGAATTGCTTGATGAACCATTATGGGATTTTCAAATAAGAAAAGAAGGATGTGAATGTTATACAGAATCTGGATTATTAGGAATTACTCATTATAAATCAAAAATTTACATATATGTGACAGAAGAAATTGATGAATCAAAATTTTCAAATAACATCTATGTATTTGATTGGAGAAATCAAACATTACAGAATCCTGAATTATTGAATTCTTTACCTGCAGTAGATAATGAACATCATGGAGGGGCATTAGTATCTGATAATGATGGAAATATTTTTGCGGTGATTGGTGATCAAAATTTAGAATCTTCTCTTGTAAACTCTGAAAATGGAGAAAACTCTGATGTAGGAATTATTCTCAAAGTAGGAATTGAAGAAAAAATTAAAAAACCTTCCAATTCATTAAATCCAGACAAACATTTTCATGGAGTTGGTATAAGGAATAGTTTTGGTCTTGCAATAGATCCATTTACAAATAATCTTTGGATAACTGAAAACGGTACTCACGAATTTGATGAAATTAACCTTGCTTTACCAAATTATAATAGTGGTTGGGTAAAAATATTAGGACCCGCATCTAATGATGAATTAAAAAACTTCAAAGGTTATCCTGGATATGTTTACAGTGATCCTGAATTTTCATGGGAAAAAACCATAGCACCAACAGGAATTTCATTTGTTGATGAAAAATGGGGATCTTACAAAAATAACGTGTATGTAGGTGATTGCAGAGGAAATTTATACAAATTTCAATTGAACGATTCTCGTGATGAATTAATTTTTGAAAATCAGGATTTACAGGATTTAATCTTAAATGACGAGGATTCCAGTGAGGAGATAATCTTTGGTAAAAACTTTGGTTGTATCACCGATGTTGAATATAATCAAAATGATGGTTACCTTTACATAATTTCATATCTTAATAATGGTGCTATCTATAAGATTATTCCAAAATGACAATAATAGAATCAATGATATGATAATTTTAAATGAACTAAAATATTGCAAACAACATGTATGTTATAGTATTTGTATTGACATTAGATGAGATTGAAGCTATTCAAGTTATCATGCCTCAAGTGAAGAAAGAGTGGGCAGATAGAATAATTTTTGTTGATGGAGGTTCAAAAGATGGAACAGTTGAAAAGGCAAAAGAATTAGGATTTGAGGTTATTCATCAGACAAATAAAGGAGAAGGAAATGCATGCAGAGTTGGCACCGATGCTACAGAATCAGATTTTGTAATGTTTTTTAGTCCTGATGGAAATGACGTTCCACAGGATATACCTCGATTAATTGAAAAAACTAGGGAGGGTTTTGATGTTGTTCATATATCTAGATTTGGAAAAAATTCTCTAAGTGAAGATGCCAATTGGTTGGATCGATTTGGAAATAAAATGTTCACCTTTCTTGTAAATTCATTTTTTGGGGGAAATTATACTGATGCATTAAATGGTTTTAGAATAATAAAAAGAGATTTGTGGAAAAAATTAAAGACAGATGCACAGTATCTTAACATAGAACAACAAACATGTATAAGATTGGCTAAACTAAAAATCCCTATCTATGAAATAGAAGGACGTGAGCCTAGAAGAATAGGTGGTGAAAGAAAAATGCGTCCGTTAACTACCGGAGCACAATTAAGTTATCAAATAATAAAAGAATATGTAAAATGGGATTGGTAATTTGAAAACAATAGAAAAAATTAATACAAAAAATAATAATCTAAGAAAAATTCTTCTAGTTTTAGGAATAATTTCTATTCTCTCGATTTTTCTTAAATTACATACATCGGATTTTACATTTCCAGTAAATTCTGATCCACTGGCATATACGTTAGCAGGTATTTCTCATACAAATGGGGATTTTTCACAATCATCTCATAGGGGAACTGGATGGTCGATTTTTGTTTCATTATTTTATCATTTTATAAATTCAGAAAATTTTATTGTTTTTTCTAACACAATCAAAATTTTGAGTCTTTCCATATCAACAATTACTATTTCACTAGTTTATCTATTATGTAGAAAATTTTTCAATTCCAAATATTCTTTAGTAGGAGCTGCATTTTTTGCATTTGAACCACATCTTAATTATAATGCCGGATTTGGTTTATCAGAACCATTTTTTCATTTGGCAATTATCGGTGCATTCTATTTCATAGTTTCTAAAGACACAAAATTTGTCATACCTTCTTTGGTTATTTGCTCTATAATTTGGTGGATTCGTTTTAACGGAATCATTTTTTTCATAATTATACTAATAATTTATTTTATAACTTTACGTAAATCTCCTAACTTTTATAGAAATTTGTGTATTGGAATTTGCCTTTTTTTGATAATTGCTTCTCCAATGTTATATCAAAAAAATGCTCAATTTGATGATCCTTTCTTTTATGCTTATTCTCAATATGTTTTTACAGGTTCTTGGGAAAATGCAATCAGTATAGAATATGAAAATTCAGAAACTGGTTTTGTAGATTACATTGAAACACAAGGAATACCGTCCTTTCTAAATAATTATGTACTAAGTGGTTTAGCAAATATTATAGAAACACTTTGGAGAATTTCTTTTCCATATTTTTTCATTTTACTACCATTTGGAATAATTTTTTCGTTCAGAACATTTGATCAAGAAAAAAAATACATTCTTTCTAATTGGATTTTCATTCTAATTTCAATGGGTTCTTTAGTAATTACTTTTTCTTTAATTCCTGAAAAAAGATTTTTGTACTATATTTTTCCTTTCATGATAATTTTTTGTCTTATTCCAATTCAAAGAGTTACTGAATATGGTTTAAACACTTTCTCTTTTTCTCAAAAGCAGAAAACAATATTTCTTATTATTGTTGTAAGTATCGCATTAATTTTGGGTACTATGTTCACTCTAAGATATGACGTTCTTGATGAATCCTTAGAAGATGAAAAAATTATTTTTTCAGATTATGTAGTAAAAAATCTAGATGGAAAACTATTACGTGAATTTGGTGGTAGCTTAGATTACCTTCGATTGACTTATGTACTTAATTCTCCTGATGGTTTTTCAAATTGTAAAGTTGAATATAATAAAACACTATGTGGCTATGAAAAATCTATTGGACATTTAGAAACTATCACAATATCTGGTAATACAATTGAAGAAATATTGTCAAAAGGCGAAACATATGATTTAAAGTATATTTTATCAAATGAACAAAAAAATGTTTTTCATGGATTCGTTGATGACATTTATCATAATGAGAAAGAATTTCCATATCTTAAAAAAATATTTGATTCCCAAGAAGATGATTATAAATTATTAAAAGTAAAAATATTTGAAATAAATTATGATGAATTTAAAAAATCTAAAATTAATCCTTGATTTCAATTTTATTTATTAATTCATAATTAATTTTAAATAATTTTATTTGATTTTTGTAACCTTTTTCTTTAGAATCATATTCCTTAATTAAAAATGGAAATTCTTCCTCATTATGAAAAATATATCTTAACTCTTCTCTTAGATTATCATTAATCAATCTCACATTATTATTTTGATCTAATAATAGATGAGTAACTCCTTGTTTTTTTAATACAGTAATATATTCTTCAAAACTGTTAATGTTTGATTTATCAAACCAGACAATATCATTATTTTCTTTATTATCTGTATTCTCCATCATTACAAATTGTTTTGGTGTTTTCATTTTCAAATCAGGCAAATCTTTGCTTAATATTGGAAATTCGTCAACATTGTTCAGCCGAATCCAATGTAATAATGTAAATTCTCCGCCAAATGTTCCAAAATCTCCATTGATAACTATCTCTCTATCGCCCATATCTGATAAAATTTCATACGTTTCTTTATAATGAGAAAAATCAGTTACTTGGATTGATGAAAAAATTAATGATGAGATAATTATTCCAAACACTATAGAAAAATAAATAATATTTTGATTTTTACGTAAATTCAAGATTTTTTTAATCGTGAAATAAGCAAATATTGGAAAAATTAATGTTAAAGGCAAAAGATATTTTATTTCTGAAAAATCTCTTGAATAAGCATAAAATGCTGGAATTAAGATCATAACCAAAGATAAAACAATAAACATTTTTTTGTGACTAAATTTTCTAAAAAACAGAAAGAATCCAACTGGAACAAAAATTAGATATATTGGAACATGTAACCATCCTAAAAATTTAATACTATTAGTAAATCCTTTTTCAAAAAATTGTGGAAGAGAAGATTGTCCACTATCAATTGCAGATTTGTAATATTCTGGACCTGCAGAAATATGACTAATTAATCCATCTTCCCCCATCGAATCTATTCTTAGAACAGTAACTGGTGTTATTATGGAAAGTAAAATTATAAAACAAAAAATAAAAGTTAATAGTTTTTTCTTATTTCCTCGAAATCTAACAAAAAACATTACAGATAATGGAATAATAAATAACAACCCTTCATATCTTATCAGAGACAAAAGTCCGATTATAAAAAAAGATAAATAAATTTTTTTTAAATTCTCTGATAAAAATAAAACAAAACTAATTGCTAAAAGGAAAATATACATACTTTCTGGAGTTCCAATTAGAGAATTTTGCATCAATCTTGGTTCAAATGCAAAAAATACAACACCAATTAATGCAAAACTTCTATTCATAAATTTAAGACATAAAAAATAAATAGGAATTATTGTTGTGACAGAAATCATCACAGTAAAAACTCTCATTATGTTATGATAATCTAGGAAATTTTCTGAATTCAAAAATTTGAAAATAAATGAAATAAAAATTGGCCATCCATTATTTGTTAATACATGGCCTTCTGGAAATTTATTTAAAACACTCATGTCAATTGCATACCAGAAATATGTCATTGCATCATTAAATAATGGTGTGTCAAAAGGTAAATTTACTAACCTCCAAATTAAAGCCGAAGCAATAATTACACTCAGAGAAATAATTTGAATTTTTTTTGATTTATCAAGTTTTTGTAAAAATCTTGAATTATGTGAGAAAGAATCGACTTCATTTGACATTTTGTTTCCTCTCCAATATTTTGTCTACAAAACCAAGAAATCCTGCTTGTAAGATTGATGCTAAAACTACAATTATTGCTAAACCAATAATTCCAAATATTGGCCCAAATATGATAAATCCAATTATTACTGTGACTAAAGAGATTAATTTTGCAATTAATACAAACTTACTTTTTTCACGTCCTAACATTTTTGATATACAAAGCATTGTTATTGCTTCTGGTAAAACAGCTAAACTCATTATACCGATAGCATCAACGGCATCAACAAACTTTGGGAAAAATATTGGAATTATTTTTGGTAAAACAAAAAATCCTAAAACTGATATTATAATTGAAATTATTATGATAAATTTTTTAATTTTTTTATTAGAAACTCCACTTGCATCTTGTGGCAATAAATATTTGAAAGCAATTGATGAAAACATTACTAAAATTGTAAAAAGCTGTAGTGATAATGAATAATTTCCTAATAAATTGAAACCTAACAATGGAGCAAGAATAATTTTATCAATTTGTCCTCCGAATCCACCTGAAAGCCCCATCAAGTAATTATTAATAATAAATTTCATTTTTGATCTAAGAAGACTGAATGCAATTTTTGTAGTCCTAAATTCCTTTGAAAAAATTACTAAATGTGGAATGAATGTTAGTACCAATGCAAAAATCAATCCTTCTGGACCTAGGTAATACAAAAAAGAAACTCCTAAAACCATTGTTAATGTTTTCTGCATCAGTATTAGTTTGCCATATTTTCTATAGAATTTCCTTCCTAGCATTACCGAATTAACAGATTCAAATACAACATATCCAATAACTAACATACTTGCGTCTAATCTATCAAATAAAAGAAAAATTATTACAGATGAAATGACTGTTGGTATTATTGAAAGTAAGAATAAAGTAGATTGAATATTTTCATTTTTAGCAGAATAAACTGTTAGCGAATTTGAGTTTCCAAACATAGAAAATATTTGAGCCATACCTGCTATGCCTAAAAAATAATGAATTTCTCCATAATCACCTGGATCAATAATTGATGCTGCGTAAAGCCAGAATATAGCTGATATTCCAGATCCAATTACATCTGATACTCCTACAGATACTATTCCATTTTCATTTAGAACTTTCTCTTTAATCAATCTCCAATAATTTGTCATTCTAATCAAAAACTAATTATTTTTTTCACGAACTACACTTACAAGACTGTATAAAAGAATACTTGTAATCAAAAGTACTACTGCAATTAAAACAGTTCCTGCTGCAACAATTGTTAAATTTGTATTTAATCTTCCAATTTCAGCATAATATTGTGCAGATAAATACGTAAATGATATTCCTATTATAAAAAATATTACTGATGGAACACCATAAAATTTCAATGGATGTTCAATAGATGTGTATTTTATTGTACTTAGAATTACTGAGGAGCCATGTGAAACAGGATTATGTGTAGATGTCTCTCCAGAATATAAAATTTTTATTGGAACTTCTGAAATTTTAAAATTTTTACTGCTTGCTTTGATTAAAATTTCAGTTGATATTCCCATTCCTAATTCAGATGGATTTAATTCACTAACAACTTTTTTTGAATATGCTCTGAATCCACTTTGTGAATCAGTTAATTGTTCATTAATACTTGCATTTGTAATTTTTGTAATAACTTTAATACCAACTTTTCTATATTGTGGAACTTCTTTTTCACTATCATCTAAAAATCTAGAACCGATTACTAAGTCAGATTCTTGATTGATTATAGGATTAATTACATTTTTTATATCTTCAATCCTATGTTGACCATCTGCATCAAATGTAACTAAAACATCTCCTTCCATTTCTTTCGCTTTCAAGAAAATACTACGTATGGCTCCACCATAACCTAAATTTTTTTCATGGTTGATTACATCCGCTCCCATTTTTTTAGCTATTTCTGCTGTTAAATCAGTCGAACCATCGTTACAAACAATTACAAGATCTGCTATATCAGATAATTTTGTTATGATGGATGCAATATTTTTCTCTTCATTATATGCTGGAATTCCTACAATTATCTTCAATTTTGAACCTTTTGATTGATTTTAGGATTTTAGCCTATAAAATATACTACTCAAAGTTTTTCTGTTTTTTTGAAATTTTTAGGACATTATTCATTCATTTTAATAGAAAATATAATTAAAGAACTTGAGAAAGATTTTTTGTGATAACTGATGAGATTAAGGCATTATTAGAGAAAAATGGATACAAGTTGGATTCTGATGGAATTTCACGAATTCATACTTTGTTGGAATCAATACGTGATGACAACCAGATAAACAAACTTGATTACATAATTGACTGGTTTAATAAAAAACGTAAGGAATCAGATATGGTAGTAAAAGAAATCGGAATTAATGATTTGGACAAATGGAATGTAGATCCAGATACGGGTAATATCAAACATGATTCTGGAGGATTCTTTGAAATTATTGGTATTAAAGCATCAAATACATTTGATCGTGAGGTTGGAAAAAA
>CEUZ01275170.1_pt1 | contig 11869 bp, 9 predicted proteins | sample 361511 | NCBI WGS metagenome assembly CEUZ01 (sample SAMEA2622822, study PRJEB7988) | marine metagenome | biome: marine biome (ENVO:00000447); feature: surface water layer (ENVO:00002042); material: "saline water (ENVO:00002010), including plankton (ENVO:xxxxxxxx)" | depth 5 m
TATATCATTTTTAATACTTCTTTAATTAATTTTAAACTAAATGGAGTGCCCTTTTTTAAAGAATATTGGTCTAAAAGGTAGATAAACTTAGATATTTTTTGATAAGATCTATCAATTCTTTTTATAATATAGTCTACATGTTTTTTCTCTATTCCAATTTGTCTATCTGAAAAATTTTTTACAAGTATGACACTCATTAAATCATCATTTGGTTTTTTAATTTCAATAATAATACAACTCTTTACCCTAGAAGTTAAATCGGGTAATTTAAATTTGTAAACACTAATTGGTTTTTTCGAGGTAATTAAAAGGTATTTATTATCTTGGAGAGCTAAGTTCCATAAATTAAATAAGACCTTTTCTGAAATTTTGTTTGACGCATCTTCAATTACTAAAGCCTCTTTTGTTTTATATTCAATAAATGTTTTTTCAGATATTTCACTACCCTTAACCTCTAAAACTGAGGTTTTGCTTTTTAGAATTTTTGATAAATGAGTTTTACCTGAACCGTCAGGTCCAAATATGTTGACTATTCTTTTTATCCATTTTGGCCAACTATCAATAAGTTTATAAGCTTCGTAATTGCTAGAGGAAACATAAAAATCTTCCTTCAAATAAACCTTATTTTTAGGAAAATCTAAAATTAACTGATCACCCATTTTTATAAAGCTCCCAATAACCTTTGTCATCTTTTAAGTTATAACCATGCTTTAATAATTGAGTTTTCAATTTTTTTGGGTTTCCAAAATAATATATTTTGAATATTGATTCCTGAACACTAAACTCTTCCAAAGATGAGTTTTCAACAATATTTATTTTTTTCAAAGCTTTTTTAAGATGGTCCAGAGCAAAAAGGTTAGAATGTTTAAATTTTATAGTTATCGATAAAGGCATAGATAAATTTACAACGTTTACCTCCTTCCATTCCTCAATTATTTTATTTTTTAAATCTAAAGAAATAGAACTCAATTCTGATTCATTTTTAATAGAATTTAGATCATAATAAATATTTTTGCTCATTTTGATATTTTTAAAATTTGTTTTTAAATGTATTTTAAGTTTTTTGTTATAATCAAAAAATACAAAAACATAATTTTTCACATCATACTTATTAACAAAATCTTCTACTTTTAAATCTTCGATATTATTTCTCATATCTTTTATTTTTGAAATATCATCTAGATCTTCCAAAGGAAGTATAAAATTTATGTTTTTATTATCCACTTCAATATTTTTCCAATTTTTGTAAAAATAGTTATTTTTAAAATTAACAAACTCATTATCTACAAAAAGCATAGGAAAGAAAATAACAGAAATTTCGTCTGGATTTGAAAATGAAATACTTTTCTCTTCTAATAATTTTTTAACCTTTTCGTCATCATAAATCACTTTAAAGGTCGCGTTATATTTTTTTTTATCGTATTTTTCGTCAATTAACTGGAAACTTTTAACAATTTTTTTTATCTCTTTTATCTGTAAATTTCCTAATTTATTTAAATCACGTGTTAGTAGTATTTTAGATTTTAGTATATCAAAAGAATCTAAAAATGCTTTATTGATAAATTTTTCTCTTGAAAAGTTTAATTTTATTTCACCTTCTACTTTAACATTATCAACTACAAAAACATTTTCATTTGATAAACTTTTAGAATCAAAAAATCCATAAAATATGGTTGCTGTTAAAATAATAAAAATATATTCTCTACTTTTTGTTATAAAATATTTATACATATAAAATTCTTCATGAAAAAAACTTATAATACTTACAAAAAAAGCGGTGTTAATATGGCAAATGCTGATAATTTAGTAAATTTCATATCAAAAATATCAAAAAAAACTTACAAAAACTATAAAGAAAATAAATCATTTAAAAATATTGGGAGTTTTGGTTCTATTTTTCAATTATCTCAATTAAATATGAAAAATCCAATCATAGTATCTTCTACAGATGGTGTTGGAACAAAGTTAGAAATTGCGAATTCTTTAAAAAAGTTTGATACAATAGGAATAGATCTTGTTGCAATGTGCGTAAATGATTTAATTGTACAGGGGGCAAAACCTATTTTTTTTTTAGATTATATTGCAATTAACAAGTTGAATACCAAAAAAGTAAAAAAGATTTTGAGTGGAATAATTAAAGGTTGCATAGAATCAAAATGTGCCTTGTTAGGTGGAGAAACAGCTGAAATGCCTGGCACTTATCAAAAGAACAAATTTGATTTAGCTGGTTTTGCTGTTGGTGCTGTTGAAAAAAAATTTTTATTAACAAAAAATAAAATAAAAAATAATGATATTATTTTAGCAATACCCTCTTCTGGACTACATTCAAATGGGTTTTCTCTAGTACGAAATATTTTAAAAAAAAATAAAAAAAAATTAAATCATAAAATGTTAAAATCATTAAATCTAAAAAAAGAATTAATCAGACCAACTAAAATTTATGTTGAAGAAATTTTGAATTTGAATAAAAAAAATTTAATTAATGGTTGCGCAAATATAACTGGGGGTGGACTCATAAACAATTTAATAAGAGTCATACCTAAAGAATTATGCATTAATGTAAATTTAAGTAAAATTAAAACATTAAATATTTTTAAATGGCTAAAAAGTAATAATATTCGAGATTCTGAAATGCTTAGTACTTTTAACTGTGGTGTAGGTTTTTGCGTAATAATAAACAAAAAAAATATAAATAAAATAAAAACTTTTTTTAAAAAAGACTATCAACCTTATCAAATTGGCTATATTTCAATTGATAAACCAATGTATAAAATTTATGGCAAGATTAACTGGTAAAAAAATAAACGCCTGTGTTTTTATATCTGGAAAAGGCTCTAATCTTAATTCAATAATAAAAAGTTCAAGAGATTATAATTTTCCACTAGTAATAAAATTAGTCATATCAAATAACAAAAATGCATATGGTTTAAAATATGCGAAAAAATATGGGATAAACTATAAATTTTTTAGTTCTAAAAAACTTCAAAAATTTGAAAAATCATGTCTTAAAATTTTAAAAGAGGAAAACATAAAATTTTTATGTCTTGCTGGTTTTATGAGAAAATTATCTAAAAATTTTATTAATAATTTTAAATATCGAATTATTAATATTCATCCCTCTTTATTGCCAAAGTACCAAGGATTAAACACACACCAAAGGGCTTTAAAAAATAATGACAAATATACTGGCTGTACAGTACATTACGTAAGTGAAAAGATAGATGCTGGTAAAAAAATCCTTCAAAAAAAAATTATAATAAATAACAAAGACGATGAGGAAATTCTCAAAAGAAGAGTTTTAATATTGGAACATAAACTTTATTCGGAAGCTATAAGATTATTATTTAGATATTAGTTTATTTATTGAAAAAAAAATCTATTTCAATTTTTGCATTTTCTATGCTGTCGGAACCATGAACTGAATTTTTATCAATTGAAAGACCGTATTTTTTTCTAATTGTCCCTTCTTCAGCTTTTAAGGGGTCTGTAGCACCCATAATTTGTCTATTTTTTTTTATTGCACTCTCACCTTCTAAAACCATTACTACTATTGGTCCCGAAGACAAATAATTACATAAATCATTATAAAACGGTTTGGTTTGATGAATCTTGTAAAAATCTTCAGCCTCTTCTTTAGAAATTTTTACTTTTTTACTTTTTGAAATTTTAAAATCATTTTTTAAAAAAATGCTTTTAATTTCATTGTCTAAATTTCTCTCTACAGCATCAGGTTTAATTATAGATAAAGTTTTTTCTATCATAATTTTTATTATTCGTAATATTCTTTAATTAAATTATTTAAAAGTCTTATGCCAAAACCAGTTGCCCCACCAGGATTTAAGCTAGCAGCTTTTTTGGAAAAAGCCATTCCAGCAATATCTAAATGTGCCCAAGGTGTTTTTTGTAAAATAAATCTTTGCAAAAATTGTGCGGCGGTAATTGATCCTGCTCCCCCTGCATAATTAATATTTTGTACGTCAGCCACTGTTGAATTCATCAATCTATCATAATTTTTGTGTAGTGGAAGTCTCCATACTTTCTCGTTTACATTATTACTGGCTTCAAAAATTTTTTTCGATAAATCATCATTGTTTGAAAACAACCCTGCATACTCCTCTCCTAAACTAATAATTATAGCACCAGTTAGAGTTGCTAAATCAATAATAAATTTTGGTTTATATTTTTTTTCCGTAAAACTTAATGCATCAGCCAAAACAAGTCTTCCTTCTGCGTCAGTATTAAGTATTTCTATAGTTTTTCCTGAAAATGATTTAACTATGTCTCCAGGTCTTTGTGCATTACCTCCTGGCATATTTTCTACTAATCCAACAACACCAACCGCATTAATTTTTGCTTTCCTTAATGCAAGAGATTTTAATAATCCTACAACAACAGCTGATCCAGCCATGTCATATTTCATTTCCTCCATAAACCTTGCAGGCTTTAATGAAATTCCACCAGTATCAAAACAAACACCCTTACCTACAAATGCAAGAGGATTTGTCTTTGATTTTTTATTTCCATTCCACTCAATACTCACTAAATAACTTTCATTTGCACTTCCTTGACCAACTCCTAACAAAGCATTTAGACCTAATTTTTTTAATTGTTTTTCATCATATACTTTTATTTTTAAACCTAACTTTGACAATTTTTTTATTTCGCTTACATAATTTTTTGGATTTAATATATTTGGAGGTTCAGATACTAAGTCTCTTGTTAAAAAAACTCCTTCTTTTACAGCGTTAAAATATTGATAATTATTTTCAATATCATTTTTATATGATGTAATTATTTTATAAGAAATCTTTCTATTATTTTTTTTAATATCTTGTGTCTTATATTTGTTGAAAGTATAACTTTTTAAATTAAAACCAAAAATAAACTCTGATAAGTATTTTACTAACTTGTTTTTCTCTTGATTTAAAGTATCAAAATAAAAATCAACAGAATTTACATTTTTAAAACTTTTAACATAAGAAAAAAACGTCCCTCCCGTCTCTTCAGGATAATTATTTTCATATTTATTTTTTACTTTAATAATAAAGCATTTTTTATTTTCAGAAATATCAATAGAATTTATTTCTTCTTTTACATTTTCTCTTTTCAAGATTTTTAAAAAAGAATTAATTTTATCTGAGCTTTCTTTAGAAAGTAGTTTTTTTGAGTCTTTTAATTCAAACTTTTCTGTTACAAATACAGCAAATGAGTCACTGCTAGTACTGAAACTGCTTGTAAAACTTAACATTTTTCACTCCTTTAACGTATAAATTGAATTCTAACTAAAGTTGTTTTATTAACTATATATATAACAATTAAATATAATGCAAAATAGAGTTTACAAATATTTTTATCAAGAATTTTTCCGCTATTTTCTAGTTACTCTTTTTGCAGTAGTTGCTGTTATTTGGACAATTCAAGCTGTAAATTTTCTAGATCTAGTGACTGATGATGGCCATGCTTTTAGAATTTACCTTTTATACTCATTTTTAACCTTACCAAAAGTAATTACTAAATTAATTCCTAGTGCGTTTTTAGTAGCCTCGATATTAGCTATTCACAAAATGGAAAAAGATAATGAATTAATTATATTATGGACTTCAGGACTAAATAAAATTCATATTGTTAATCTTATATTTAGAATATCCTTATTAGTGACAATTTTACAATTTATTATGGCTTGTTTGGTTACGCCTGAGACTTTAAATACTTCAAGGTCTTTACTAAAAAATTCCCAGTTACAATTTGTTCCATCTCTATTAAAAGAAAAAAAATTTAATGATACAGTCGAAGGACTGACTATATTTGTTAATAAAAAGAATATTGACGGAACTTATAATAATATTTTTATAAGAGATGATGGCGCTACTTTAACCAACATTTCTTCTGGGTCTGGATCTTCTACAATTTTTGCTAAATCTGGTTTTGTTTCTAAGGATGAAAAAATTTTAATATTGTTAAATGGAAATATTCAACAACAAAACAAAGATAACGAAATTAATATTGTTAGATTTAAAAGAACTGAGATAAATTTGTCTGGATTAAATACGAAAACAATATCTGAACCAAAAATACAAGAAACTTCTACTATAGATCTGGCAAATTGTTTGTTTACTAATCAATCATACATACAAAACTGCAATAACAATATTGATTTCAAGAAAGATGTTATTATAGAATTTAATAAACGCTTTGGCATGCCTATATACATACCTTTAATTTCACTAATAATATGTTTTTTACTTACTTCAAGAAAAGAAAAAAAATTTTCTGGATTTGATAAATGGATATATGGAATTATTGGTTTTACTATTCTTGTATGTTCTGAAATTACGGTAAGATACTCGGGTATATCTTTAAAACATTCTTCTATTTATTATTTACTGCCTGTGGGATTATTACCACTACTTTATATTAACTTAATAAGAGTTTTTAAATATGAGAATTTAAATTAAAACATGATTAAAAGTTTAGTTATAAATAAATATTTAAGTAAAGAATTTTTAAAAGTCGTTTTAAACATGACTATTGGGTTTTTTTGTTTGGGGTTTATTTTTAACTTATTTGAGGAAATAAACTTTTTTAAAGATTTTAATGTAGGAATTGGACTTCCTCTTATTGTTTCAATTTTATTTGTCCCAAGTTTACTTTATAACATGTTTCCTTTTGTGATTTTATTTTCCGGGATTTGGTTTTTTTTAAAGATAAAAAAAACTGATGAAATTATAGCTTTAAAAATTAGTGGTCTTTCTAATTTATCAGTAATTGTAGTTCCAAGTATATTGTCAATAATCTTAGGTGTCTTCTTAGTGGTGGCAGTTAATCCTGTTTCTTCAATTTTGGTTAAAAAATATGAGTCTATAAAAGGAAATTACGAAAAGGATCAAGATTATCTTGCTGCGGTAACTGTTAATGGAATTTGGATAAAAGAAAAAAGTGCAAACAAAAATTATATTATAAGATCTTCTAATCTTAGTGCCCAAAATTTAATGAATATTACAATTTATGAATTCGATGTTAATAATGATTTCATAAGGAGAATTGAATCTAAATCGGCAAATATAAGCTCTTTAAATTGGAAACTTAATAATGCTGCTATTTATAACAATGAAGGAGAAAAAGTTTCAGAAAATATTAAAAATTACACATACGAAAGTATGTATGACATTAAAAAAATTAAAAGTTTATATTCAAATCTTGATACTATTTCTTTTTGGAATCTTAAAAACGAAATTAGACTTTTAGAAGATAGAGGTTATTCAACTAGTGAAATGGAAGCAAAAATGCAGCAATCTTTTGCTTTTCCTTTCTTTCTTCTTAGCATGATACTTTTGGGGGGTGTATTCACTTTGGGTATGTCATTTAAAGAAAATAATTGGTCGTATGTTTTTATTTCAATTATTTTAACAGTTTTAATATTTTACTTTAACGATTTTTCGGCAGCATTAGGAAAAACGGGTAAACTTCCAGTAGAAATGTCTGTTTGGATGCCTGTATTAATTATTTTTATTTTTAGCACTGTAGGATTAATTCATGCAAATCAAAAATAGAACATTTTTGTTTATAACTATTTTTTTAAACATATTCTTATTTAACCTCAACCTAATAGCTGATGAATTTAATATGACAGCAGATGAAGTTACGGTCGACAAGAAAAACGATATACTTATAGGTAAAGGATCAGTAAAAGTTACGGACTTAGATGGGCATATTATAACAGCAGATAAAATTACATACAAAAAATCAGAAGAATTTTTAACCGCCGAAGGATCTGTAAAAGTTTTAGATAAAGAAAAAAATCTTATTACTAGTAATAAGATTACATATGATAAAATCAATGAAATAATATTAACTCGTGGTAATTCAAAAATAATACTTCAAAGTGGCTACAATCTTACGTCAAGTGATATTTTGTATAAAGTTATAAGCAAGATGATGAGCTCACAAGAAAAATCTATTTTTACCGATATTGATGGAAATATTGTTTATGTAGATATGTTTCAATATCAGATAGATAAAGATCTCTTTTCTTCTATAGGAAATATAAAAGTTATAGATATAAACAAGAACAAATATTTTTTCAAAGAAGTCCATATAGATACAAAAAAGTACGAAATGATTGGTTCAGATGTTAGTGTTCTTTTAGATCAAGAAAATTTTGGAGTCGATAAAAATAATGACCCTAGATTTGTAGCCAATGATATTTTTTTAAATAAAAACAAATCCGATATTTCAAAAGGAGTATTTACTATATGTAAAAAAAGAGATGGTCGTTGCCCACCTTGGTCGTTAACTGCTAAAAAAATTAGTCATGATAAAATTAAAAAAAATATTTATTATAAGAATGCAGTGTTAAAACTTTATGATGTCCCAATCTTTTATTTTCCACGATTTTATCATCCAGATCCTACTGTAAAAAGAGCTTCAGGTTTCTTAGCTCCATTTTTTACAGATTCAACAACTGTCGGAACAGGTTTTGGTTTGCCCTATTTTTGGGCAATCAGCCATGACAAAGATTTAACTATTACACCAAAAACATATGCAAATGAAAATATTTTAATTTTAAATGAATATAGACAAGCATTTAGAAATGGTTTTTTAACTTTAGATACTAGTTATACAGAAGGTTACAAAGAAACTTCGTCTAAAAAAACTGATGGATCAAGAAGCCACGTTTTTGGAGAATTAGATTTTGATTTAGGTAAAGATAAATCTTATGAAAGCAAATTATCTTTTAAAACTCAAAGAGTATCCAATGATACCTATTTAAGAATACATGATATAAATACTACATTGGTTGATTCTAATAAAACAAATTTAGAAAATAAAATCTTATACACTTATAGTAAAGAAAATTCTTATTTAAATATGTCCGCTGAAGTATATGAGGACATAAACGATAAATCGAATGATAGATATGAATATATTCTTCCTAATATACTTTACGGAAAAACTTTTTTTACGGATAATATTGGTGCAATAGATATTTCGTCTAATGCTATTCAAAAAAACTATGATGGGAATAAATATACTACTATGCTAACAAATGATATTATTTGGAAGCCAGTCAATTCTATTACTAAAAGTGGATTTGTTAATACTATTGAAGGTATGATGCAAAATCATAACTATGAAGCTAAAAATACAGAAAAACTTAAAACGGATGGTCTTATAAATGAACTATCTAGTGTTATAAGCTTAAAAAGCTCTCTGCCAATGAAAAAAGAAGGAGTTAATTTTTCTAATTTTTTTTCTCCTAACTTTATGATTAGATATGCTCCTGGACACATGAGAGATTTAAGTGGTGACAATTCTTCATTGAATTATGCAAATTTATATAATGTTAATAAATCTTCTGTAATTGAAGATGGATTGAGTGCAATTTTAGGTTTTGATTATAAAACTAATAAAAAAGAACAAGATGGATCTCTCAGTGAAAAATTATCTGTTTCGCTAGGACAGGTTTTTAATTATGAAGAAAATAGGGATATACCTTCAAAAACTTCTCTCGATCAAAAAATGTCTGATGTAGTCGGTGAAATAAAATATAACTTTTCAGAAATAGGACTAATAGACTATAAGTTTTCGCTTGATCATAATTTAAATACTTTAAATTATAATGAAATTTCTACTAGTTTGAATTTTGGTAAAATTGATTTTAATTTGGATTATTTGGAAGAGAGGAATCACGTGGGAACAGAACATTATGTAAATAGTGGTATTACCTTAAATTTAAATGATAAAAGTAAATTTGGGTTCAGCACTAAGAAAAACTTCAAAACTGATAGCACAGAACTTTACGACATTAGCTATCAATATTCTATTGATTGTTTAAAAGCTGGATTAGTTTATAGAAGAGAGTTTTACGAAGATGTTGATAACGATATCGAGCCAAAAAATTCACTTATGTTTACAATTACATTTGTACCATTTGGTGGAGTAAAAACACCATCATTCATAAATCCGTGATTAATATTAAAAAAATAATTTTTTCAATTGTTATTTCGGCTTTATTATTTCCAATAATAAAGGCCGACGCTATTGAAGATTCGATTTTTGCAACAGTAGGAAATAAAGCTATAACTAAGTCAGATATTGTCAATGAAGTGAAAACAATATTGATTTTAAATAATAAAGTTTTTTCTGAAGAGCTTAGGGACCAATTGGAATCTTCAGCTATAAAAGCTACTATTAAAAGAAATATACAAAAGATAGCAATTGAACAATATCCAAATTTAACATTTAGCCCTGAAGAATTAGAAAGGGAAATTGCGATTTTGGCAAATAACGTAAATCTCGATTTAGAAAACTTTAAGAAAATTTTTATTTCTAACGAAATTGATTTTTCTGTACTTGAAGATAATATAAAAACTGAATTGCTTTGGAATAGTTTAATATTCCAATTATACAAAAATCGATTATCTGTAAATTTAGAAGAAATAAATGAACAATTATCATCCATTGAAAATAAGAAAGAATTTGATGAATATTTAGTCTCAGAAATAATCTTAGGTCAAATATCAAAAGACAAACTTGGTGCTGAGTTAGAAAAAATAAAAAATCAAATAGAAACTGATGGTTTTGAAAAAACTGCAATGGAAGTTAGCATTTCAGAAACTTCAATAAATGGTGGTGATCTCGGTTGGGTAAGTGAAAATATTATTACCCAAGAATTTAGATCTCAAATATTCAATACCCCGGTTGGACAAGTCTCAAAACCAATTTTTTTACCGGAAGGTATATTAATTTTTAAAATAAGAGATAAAAGAAAAACAGAAAAATTTCTAAATTTAGATGAGGCTAAAAACCAACTTGTTAATGCCGAAAAGCAAAAAATTCTCACAATGCATTCTATAGCTCACTATGATTCTTTAAGACGATCAATTACAGTAAAATATTATTAAATGAAAAAACCAATAGCAATAATAGCGGGAGAACCAAATAGTATTTCTTCTGAAATCATTTTTAAAAGCTGGAATTTAAGAAATAAATTTCGTCATAAAAAAATACTTATAATCGGAAGTGTTTCTTTATTAAATAAGCAAAAAAAAAAGTTATCAATTCCAATCAAAATAAAAGAAATAAATAAAAAATTTAGTTTTAAAGATTTAAATACTACTCAGTTGCCCGTAATTAATGTTGACTATAATCAAAAAAAACCATTTGGGAAAAAATCTTCTTTATCAAGTAAATATATATTTAGTTCATTCAAAATTGCCTTAGATCTAATCAAAGAGAAAAAAATTATCGGAATCATAAATTGTCCTGTATACAAAGAAAGCTTATTTAAAAATAACTATCAGGGAATAACAGAATTTCTTTCTAAAAAAGCCAATATGCAAGGAAATGAAGTAATGCTCATTTATAATAAAAATTTGGCAGTCGCACCTTTAACTACTCATATTCCTTTTAAGCAAATTCACAATAAAATAAACATAAAAAAAATAGTTAATAAAATTAAAATTATTAATAATTTTTATAAAAAATTTTTTAATAAAAAACCCAAAATTGCTCTGCTGGGACTAAACCCTCATAACTATTCCCCGTCAAAAAATAGTGAAGAAAAAAAAATATTATCCCCAGCTATAAAAATTATTAAAAAAAATAAAATTAAAATTATTGGGCCCGTTTCTCCCGATACTAGTTTCATAAATTTCAAAAAAAATAAAATAGATGTGATTGTAGGGATGTATCACGATCAAGTTCTTACTCCATTCAAGGCATTGTTCAACTATAATGCTATAAACATTACCTTGGGGCTACCTTATGTAAGATTATCTCCAGATCATGGAATTGCGGAAGATATAGTTGGAAAAAAAGTAGCCAATCCAAAAAGTTTGATAGAATCTATTAAATTTTTTAATAATAT
>CEUZ01514216.1_pt1 | contig 11869 bp, 11 predicted proteins | sample 361511 | NCBI WGS metagenome assembly CEUZ01 (sample SAMEA2622822, study PRJEB7988) | marine metagenome | biome: marine biome (ENVO:00000447); feature: surface water layer (ENVO:00002042); material: "saline water (ENVO:00002010), including plankton (ENVO:xxxxxxxx)" | depth 5 m
CTCAAAAACCATTGTCCTCTGGACGTGTCAGTTCGACTCTGACCTTCGGCACCATTTGCTTTGACTATATTACTTATTTCTTAAGTTAATTAGGGAAATTTATTTGCAACAAACTTCCTCAGGAACTATACTGACGAAGTTGAACCTGCGGAATAATATTCCAAAAAAGTTCAGTAAATTTTAGTTCAGGTTACACGGCACCTTTTTATGGTCAACATTGATCAACTTATCGGTACTGCAAAGCAGATAAGACGAGACATCGTCACAATGACTTCTGCTGCCCAAAGTGGACATCCAGGAGGATCCCTTTCAGCAGCGGATATATTGGTTGTGCTTTATTTTGAAATAATGAATATTGACCCCTCCCAACCCTTACTAACTAGTAGAGACAGGTTTATTCTAAGTAAAGGTCATGCATCACCAGTCATGTACGCTACGCTAGCTAGAAGAGGATTCTTTTCTCCAGATGAATTTAAGGATTTTCGTCAGCTTAATAGTCGTTTGCAGGGTCATGTTCATATAATTACTCCTGGTGTGGATATGTCTGCAGGTTCCTTAGGACAAGGGCTTTCATTTGCATTAGGAACTGCTCTAGCCGGAAAATTAGACACTAGTCCATATAGAGTCTATGCAATGGTTGGTGATGGAGAATGCGATGAAGGTCAGATTTGGGAAGCAGCAATGGCTGCATCATTCTACAATGCAAATAATCTTACTTTATTTGTAGACCGGAACAGAATACAAAATGATAGATTTACAGACCAAGTAATGGATTTAGAACCTTTAGCAGATAAATGGAAAGCTTTCGGTTGGAAAGTGTTTGAAACAGATGGACATGACATAAATTCAATCATCAATACAGTTAAAGAAGCTCAAAAAGAAGAAAAACAACCTCAAGTGATAATTGCCCATACCATCAAAGGTAAAGGTGTTAGTTTTATGGAAAATAATCCAGATTTTCATGGAAAGGCTGCAAACAAAGAACAACTGGTAGAAGCTTTAAAAGAACTTGAATAAGGAACATCTAATTAATAATGACAAATATGGAATCTACTCGAGAAGCATTTGGCAAAGCGCTTGTAGAACTTGGCAGAGAAAATAAAGACATAGTTGTTCTAGGCGGAGATTTAAATAAGTCAACTATGGCAATAATGTTCGGAAATGAATTTCCTGAGCGTTTTTTTGATGTAGGAGCTGCCGAACAAAACATGTTAAGTATGGCAGCAGGTTTTGCTGCTGCAGGAAAAATACCTATATGTACAACTTTTGCTGTGTTTGGAACAGGTCGGGCATTTGATCAAATTCGGGTAGGAATCGCACAATCAAAATTAAATGTTAATTTAGTATGTACTCATGCAGGATTATTGACAGCTGAAGATGGGATTTCTGCTCAAAGTTTAGAAGATCTAGCATTAATGTGTAGCCTTCCTCCAATGACTGTGCTTACCCCATCTGACGGTCCAGAAACAGTTTCTGCATTAAAAGCTGCAATAGCTACCCCTGGTCCTGTTTACATGAGACTTTATCGCCCTGCCACACTTGTAATGCATGAAAGTGGAAGTCATTTTAAATTAGGCACTATAGAAATTCTTCAAAACGGAAGTGATGTTACCTTAATAGGGTGTGGCCCATTACTTGAATCAGTACTGAATGCCGCAGAAATCTTAAAAGAGCAGGGAATTTCGGCAGAAGTATTAAATGTTTCAACTTTAAAGCCTCTCGACGAAGCAACTCTAGTCAAATCAATAACAAAAACTAACGCAGTAGTCACTGCAGAAGAACACTACATACATGGTGGGTTAGGTAGTATGGTTGCTAGTTCCTTGGCAAGAAATTACCCTGCACCTCAAGAATTTATTGCCATGCATCAGTATGCTGAATCTGGCCCAGCCAAACCTCTACTAGAAAAATATGGTCTTTCTTCAAATGGCATTGTAGAAGCTGCAAAAAAAGTAATATCAAGAAAAAAATAGGAAAAAACATTGTCAGACAATCAAATAGCTGTACTCATAGACTATGAAAATACTGGTTTAGACTCAATTCCATACTTATTTGATCAATTATCTGATCTAGGTAGGATAGTAGTTAAACGAGCATATGCTGACTGGTCATCAGCAGGAAAAAATAGAGACCGAATATTAGCTCTCGGAATAGAAACTATTCATTATTTTCATGCTAATCGATCCCAAAAAAATTCCAGTGATATCCATCTTGCAATCGATGCTGTAGAGCTTCTTTATCGCTCTTCAGTGGACACATATGTGGTTGTTTCTGCAGACAGTGACTTTGTTCCTCTGGTAAGCAAATTGCGTGCTTCTGGAAAATCAGTAATAGGTGCAGGTAGAAGAGATGTTGTTTCATCAACTTTTGTGAAATCATGTGACAGATACATTTATCTTGATGCTCTAACCCAAAAAAATAATTCATCCCAATTCAAGGAAGCAGAAAATTTGCTAGTCAGAGCATTGCAAGTTGATTCGAGCGAAAAAGTTCTAGGTTCAAAATTACATCAAAGGATTCTACGACTCGATCCTAGTTTTTCGTTTCAAGATTATGGTTTTCAAACCTTTGCGAAATTACTAGAATCATCGAAGGTTGTAAAAGTAGAAAGAAACAAAAATCAAGGGGATGTAACTGTTTCTATACGAGAAAATACTCCAAGAAAAATCCTTTCCAACCTTCTCGGAAGATCAAAACAAGAGAATAAAGATGATTCAGAGGAAATTCTTATACCGGCTGAATCTAAACCTGAAACCACACGACCAAGACGCCCTTACACCCGAAGGCCAATACAAAGCCGCAAAGAGATTGAACCATCTTTACCACAAACATCTAACTCAACTCCGACAACAAGTAACCCTGAACCGGAAACTGGATGGGAAACTACTGTACATAAATCTTGGTCCAGAAGAGCAAAAAATTCTGGTGAAATTATTAATGGTACATGGGCTGCTGGTGCAGCAGCAAGAGCACTTGAGGTAAGTAAATTGAGTGCTTCAAAATACAAAACACTTCAACAATTGCTCGACTCAAGTAGTGAACTATCCGAAAATTGGGAACGTGACGGAAACACCATTCGAAGAAAATAAAATTTATTGTCCCATATTCTTTTCTCAATTAGCATTGATTAATATCAAAGAGGAAAAGTTTTATTGTGACTGAAAAGCAAAAGTCAATAGTATCATTTGTCCACACAAAACCAGAGACTATTTTCCATGATATTAACCGCCTGATGCACCTAGGCAATTACCAGTCAGTAATTGATCCGGCAAAAGAAACTCTACTAAAAATCAACATCTCATGGCAGCACTGGTACCCAGCAACCTCAACTTCTCCGTGGCAACTTGAAGGAGTAATCCGAACACTTCAAGATGATGGATACAACAATTTAATTGGTGCTCATAATGGAACAGTTGTTGTCGACTCATACGAAGGTGAAATCAATAACAAACACAAAGTTGTAACAGATAAATACTCTATACCTACTATTCATCTGGATAGTGAGCCAAATCGCTGGATTGAATATCAACCAATAGAAAATTTAATGGTTCTTAATGACGTATTTCCTGAAGGAATTACTATTCCAGAAACTTTTGCAGGAAAAAATATAATCCATCTTCCTACAATGAAAACGCACGTATTTACCACTATGACTGGCGCAATGAAAAATGCTTTCGGGGGATTATTAAATCGAAAAAGACATTGGACTCATTCAGTTATTCACGAAACTTTAGTTGATCTCCTTACAATTCAAAAAGAAATCCATTCAGGAATTTTTGCTGTCATGGATGGAACTTTTGCTGGTGACGGACCAGGCCCAAGAGCGATGCAATGGCATACTCCAGGAATACTTATTGGTTCATCAGATCAGGTAGCTATTGATGCAGTTGCTGCTCATTTAATGGGATTCGATCCAATGTCAATAAAGTTCATTAGACTAGCTCATGAAAAGGGCTTAGGCTGTGGAGATATTTCTCAGATAAATTTTGTCGGTGATGATATATCTGGAATCAATTATGGATTCACTTCAAAACAAAATACTTTTGCAAGTAGGGGGCAGAAGTTAATATACTGGGGTCCTATGAAGCCATTAGAAAAACTATTATTACAAACACCAATAGTTCCATGGGCATTTTTGGCTTCAAACTTATACCACAACGGGTATTGGTTGAATTTTATTGGCAAGAAGAGAATTAAAAAAGCACTTCAGACACCATGGGGTAAATTATTTTCAAAGTATTAATACGACAAAAAGGGAGGGGGAAAGTGATGTCTAAAAGACCAAGCGAAGAAGAAATAAGCAATTATGTAAACACTTTGAGTAACTGGGGGCGTTGGGGAAATGAGGATGAACTTGGTACTATAAATCATATTACACAAGAAAAAGTGAAAGAAGCAATTTCATTAGTTGAAACAGGATTAACTATATCCTGTTCAAGAGATATTATTGCAGGAGTTGCAGCAGATGTTACCTCCCCACCATTACATATAATGACTGGATCAGGGGAAGTCTTCGCATTGCCAGAAGAAACTCCATTACCCATGCAAGGAGCGTCTGACTTTATCGGAATGGTTTTTCATGGATATGCAGTTACCCACGTGGACGCACTTAGTCATATTTTTTCAAAAGGGAAAATGTACAATAACAGATCTTCAGCATTGGTAACCACTAGACAAGGTGCAACTAAAGAATCAATTGAACTTTTGAAAAATGGTGTGGTAACTAGGGGAGTTTTAATCGATATCCCGCGTTTTAGAAAGGTAAATTGGCTAGAGCGCGGAGACGGAATTTTGCCAGAAGAGTTAGATGCTGCATTAAAAGATCAAAATACCTCCGTAGAACCAGGCGATGTGCTGTTTGTACGCACTGGACATCTTAAACGAAGGAATGAAGAAGGACCAAAGCCAATACCCGAAGGATTACCAGGATTGGATGCGTCTTGTCTACCATGGATACATTCTCATGGAGTAGCAATGTTAAGTGGAGAACCGATCAGCGATGTTATGCCAAGCGGATATTCAATCCATCAACCAATACACCAAATTGGTATACCTCACATGGGCTTGTGGTTAATAGATAACGTAAATATGGAAGAGCTATCTGAAACCTGTAAAGAATACAACAGATGGCATTTTATGCTCTCTATTGCCCCTTTAAGAATACAATATGGAACTGGATCTCCTGTAAATCCTATAGCTATTTTTTAACACCGACATGAATAGCAATAGATCCTATAGCCTTAAGTGAATAACTTACCTCATGGAATCCAATAGATTCCATGAGGTAAGTTAATTCGTCCGGAGACAAATAAGTTTCGACTGAGTTTGGTAAATATTGGTAAGGTTGTCGTTTCCCTGAAAGAAACCATCCAACATAAGGTAAGATTTGCTGAAAAAAAATCTTATACATTAGTTTCTTTATAATACCTTTAGGTTTTACAATATCTAATATTACAATTCGTGAATCATATCTAAGTACTCTGAATAACTCTTGAAGCCCTCCTTGAATATCAGGCAGGTTCCTCAATCCAAAACCAATAGTCGCACAATTGAAGCTTTCAGAACGAAAAGGTAAATTCAAAACATCAGATTGTAATAGGGAAATTTTCTGATCAAATCCTTGTTGTTCGACATATTTTTCAGCACTTTGAATCATAGCTGATGAAAAATCAACTGCAGTGACATTTTTAGTAATTTTAGCCAATTCAACAGCAATTCGACCAGTGCCAGTAGCAGCATCCAGACCATTTTCTACAAATGAAGGTGCTGCTAGTTTTACCGCTTCCCTTCTCCATTTGGCATCCATCCCACCTGAAGCGATAGAATTAAACCAGTCATATCTCTTAGCTATACTATTAAATAAATCTTGGACACTTTTAGAACCTATTTTTTGCATGTTATCCAATAACCTAGTGGAAAAATTCTATAAATCTCTAATTATCTGGAATACAATATATTAACTATAATGTATTAATTAATCATATTTAGAAGATGATTATCTTGTGAAACTGCTACATTTTCAATATGAATGAAGGATAATAAATTGTTACAAAAAGTAATCATGAAAAAATTTCTTCTTTTTTTTCGTGAAGTAAGAATTGAACTTACTGTTTTCGCATTACCATTTGCATTTCTTTCATTAATACTTGTTGAAGACGGTTTACCCAAACTTGAAACTTTTATTTGGATAACCATGGCAATGATAGGAATTCGCAATTTTGGCATGGGAATAAATCGAGTAATTGATTATACAATCGACACAAAAAATCCAAGAACATCAAATCGAGCTTTAGTAACTGGAAGCATTCGCAAATGGGAAATGACCATATTTCTTTTATTGATGGCTATCATTTTTATTTTTGGAGTATACAACTTGTCATTCTGGGCCAAACTTCTTAGTCCAGTAGCCCTCTTGCTTGTTATAGCATATCCATATGCAAAAAGAGTAACATGGGGTTCTCATCTTGTTTTAGGTATCGTGTATGCTTCAGTTCCAAATGGTGTCTATATTGCTACAACTAATCAAATAAGTTTGGAATCGATTCTTCTGGGATTAGGAGCAGGATTCTGGTCAGCAGGGTTTGATGTAATTTACTCTACAGCAGATATTGAAATCGACCGTTCGCAAGGTCTCTACTCTATTCCAGCTAAATTTGGTATTGCTAAAGCATTATTAATAGCAAAATTCTTTCATTCTTTAACTATTGTATTCTTAACCATTGCTGGCATAGTTCTTGGAAGTGGAATAATTTATTACATTGGTGTTCTTACCTTCTTAATTCTCTTATTTGTAGAACACCGAATGGTTTCCCCTGATAACTTAAGTAGAATTAACACTGCATTTTTTAACATGAACGGATTAATAAGCATCCTGTTTTTTGTATCGGTTTGCTTTGATACGTTCTACAATGGTTAATACAGACACAATATAGAAAATGTCATACACTAATGTTAGACCTTGAACAGAGGGGGTAAACCATGAATGTTACTGAAGCTATGGTGAAGATCTTAAAACTTGAGGGAATTGAATGGGCATCATGTTTCCCCAATAATCCATTGATTGAAGAAATGGCAAAACAAAAAATCCGACCAGTAGCTTTTCGCCATGAACGAGGTGGAGGAATGGCTGCTGATGGTTATAGCCGAATGAATGACAGGCAGAAATTTGGCGTTTTTGTAATGCAAAGTCAAGCGGGAGCAGAAAATTCTGTTGGTGCATTAAGTCAGGCATATGCGGATAACATACCAATTCTCGTTTTGCCAGGAGCTCCTGCTGTTTCACGACTTAATGTAAGACCTGAATTCCATGCTGTTCCTATTTACAAAAATGTTACAAAACAAATAGAGACAATCTATACAATTGAAGATGTTATCCCTGTCATGCGAAGGGCATTCAATGCGCTTCGCAACGGCCCACCAGGTCCAGTCGTAGTTGAAACACCAAGTGATATCGCTTCAAAGGAATTACCTGAGGAACTTTTCTCCACTTACTCTTCACCTCAAACAGCTTTAACTGCTCCTAGTAAAAGCAATATTAAAGAGGCTGTAAAAACTCTTCTCGCAGCAAAAAAACCAGTAATTTGGGCTGGTCAGGGAGTATTATTCGCTCAAGCAACTGAACAATTACGGGAATTAGCCGAACTAACTGAAATACCTGTATTCACATCAATGCCAGGAAAATCAGCTATCGATGAACGTCATCCCCTTTCATTAGGTGCAGGTTCAGAATCAACTACACTTCCTGCTAGAACATGGGTGCAGGAATCAGATGTGTTATTTGCGATAGGATCAAGTTTAACGAACACTCCCTACGGACAGTCAATTCCAAAAGGTAAATCAATAATTCAAAATACAATCAACCCTGACGATATTAATAAAGATCAGTCTGTTGAAATTGGCTTAATTGGAGATGCAAAACTAACTCTTGAAGCAATTATTGATGAGGTTAAGGGGCAAATTGGTGAAAAGGGAAGAAAGGGATCCACTTCAGCCCATAAAGAAATTGCTGATTTAAAACAACAATGGATTAATGAATGGATGCCACTTTTAACAAGTAATGAAGAACCAATCAATCAATATCGCTTGATATGGGAAATCAATCAAAATATTGATTTGGAAAACAGTGTGATTACCCATGATGCTGGTGCTCCTCGCGAAGGACTTGTACCATTTTTTACTGCAACTGCCCCTCACAGTTACATTGGATGGGGTAAAACAACTCACCTTGGATTTGGTATTCCATTAATGATTGGTGCAAAACAAGCATTTCCAGAAAAATTTTGCATGAATTATATGGGAGACGGAGCGTTCGGAATGTCAGGACTAGACATCGAAACATCTGTCCGAGCACAAATCCCTATCACCACAATAGTTCTTAATAATGGAGGAATGGCAACATATCCAGGACGATTCCCAACTGCCAGAACAGAGTACGGTGTTTCTCACATGTTAGGAAATTATGCTCAAATCGCAGAAGGTATGGGAGCTACAGGAATAGTCGTATCCAAAACAAACGAAATAGCAGGTGCTCTTAAAAAGGCACAGCAACTAAATAAGGAAGGAAAGACTGTACTGTTGGATGTCCATACAAATATGGAAGGACGAAGATCCAGCTGGGATAGGTAATTTCATTTTTTCCAAACAAATACATTAACAATCACTGAAAGTGCCAACTGAATGCCTATAGTGAATTACAGATTAGTAATTCTTACAATAACTATTTTTGTCACCTTAATGGGGGTCGGCTTTGTTATACCCTTTCTTCCAATATATGCTCAAGATTTAGGTGCTTCAGGATTTGAACTAGGGGCAATCACGGCTGGATTTTCACTAACTATGGGTCTAGTACAACCTTTTATAGGTTCATTTTCTGACAAATATGGTCGAAAATGGTTCTTAGTAATAGGCCTCATAATTTTTACAATTTGCGGGGTCTTTTATGCATATACAACTTCTGTTTCTGAACTACTCATAGTACGACTCATTCAAGGAGTAGGAGGTGGATTCGTATTTCCAATATCCATGGCATATATGGGAGACCTTGCTCCAGAAGAAAAAGAAGGTCTATACATGGGAATTTTTCATGTTGCTGTATTAGGTGGAGTAGGCGCAGGTCCTGTATTAGGAGGATTACTCAATGACAATTTTGGAATGACAGCAGCTTTTTTTGCGTTTGCTGTAATTAGTGCATTAGCAACATTCATTGCTATTTTCTTTCTTCCCGAAAGTGAAAACTTGACACAAAAGGACAAGGAAACATCATTATTTTCAGGATTTAAAGACATCATTTCATCTGGGAAAATGCAAGGATTACTCATATTACGATTTGGAGTAATGTTAGCTGTAGTCCCTTCATTTATTTTTCTTCCAATACTTATGACTTCTGCTTTTGATTCATCTGGTACTGAAATTGGAATTGTAATAACCTTTCGAACAGTTATAGGTGCCATTCTTCAATTGCCCTGTGGATGGCTCGCGGATCGGTATAGCAGAATATTTCTCAGTAGTTCTCCAATGTTTTTCATGGCAATACTTCTTGCTGTAATGGGAATTGCTGAAAGCCCATTACAGGTAGGAATAATATTCTGCCTCATCGGTGCAGGGGAAGCAGTATTCATGCCTGCAAGCTCAGCAATAGCACTTGAAAATGGTCGTGGAACAGGCATGGGAGTGACTATGGGTGTCATGAACACAGCAATGAATTTAGGAATGTTTATTGGGTCTCTTCTAGCAGGATTGATGCTCGATAATGTCGGATTAACACTTACTTTCATAATCTTAGGAATATTAGTCGTAACCAGTGCTCTTGGAGGGTTACCTATGTTAATAAAAAACCAATATGAACAAAAAAATACTACTAAGGTTAAATTTATTTGATAATTTTGAGTAGAGAGGCAACCAATTTGCACTCAGGCTACCTCTCCAAACAGTTTAAGCGTCAAGTCATTACTTAGACTGTATACTACTATATTACCAAAAAGAATTTACAAGAAACAGTTTCAATATATAAATATGAATGAAAAGCATGAGTACGAAAGAAAATAAAACTCCAATCGAAAAATGTCCTGATTGTAAATGGGAAAACAGATCAAACGCATCAATTTGCAAAAACTGTGGTAAGGAATTTCAGAATATTTCTATAGATGCACACACTGGAGATTACGAATCCTATAAATACGGTGAAAAAATACAGTATGATTAACGCAATAATTTAATTAGTGCTTATAACTCCCGATTGAAATTCATAGCCTTCTCCTGATTTTTCAATCAAATGCCATGAATCCTTAATTCTTTGCATGTTTGGATTATCTCTTCCAAATTTCAGTTCCCTGTCACAATTATGAAAAAGAGTTCCATCAAGAATCGATTCCTCGGTAATCATATCCTTCTCTACCATAAGCAATAAAGCTGCCGCTCCCCATTTGTCTGGACCAATATGGTGTCCTTCCCGTTTATAGTTTCTATCAGCAATTTCTAATATTCTGCTTCTTGGATTAGGAATATTATTAAGTTCGGTTATCAGGTGAGTTGAAAAATAATGCGCACCACCTTCAACAAGCCACACAGAATTCGAATTCTCCTCATCATCCCTTCGGTCCTGGCATTCTCCTTCCATCTCTAAATCTTGCTGGAATGCGTGATAAAACTCATGAAACAAAAAATCCTGGAACTCCATAAGTGGCTCATGTTCTCTCATATTATATGTAATGCCCATTCCAACAACTCTTGCAGAACTACATACCCCATGCATAGTAGATGCATCTGCACCCTGCTCAAGCCATGTTCGATAATCACTTAAATGATTATCGATTTCATCCTTGGAATCTCTATGATGTTCTATGCATGGATCATTTCTAAGCCATTCTTCTACTTCCCTTAGAATGAATTCTATCTCTTCAGGCTTTAATAAAACTTCATGTTTGCCAAAAACGCCATCAGCATAGTGTGATTTCACAGGAACAAATGGCTCAATTTGCTTACCAACAGGATAAATAAAGGCAAAAATATTTGACGTTCTGCTCGCCATTTTCGACTCAGCAATCTGGATCCAAAATTCAATATCTTTTGTAGGATACGATGAATAATTAATAAGCATTATTGAAGGATTATTTGAAGACTGGTCAGAGGAAGCTTGAATACGTGAATCATTTACCATAGAAGATCGTTCTGGGAAATCACTGGTTGAAGTATCATTGGATATGCATGCAAGTAAAAAGAAAACACAAATAGTTCCAACGATTACAGATCGCACCTTCATAGGAACAAGTATATCAAAAGAATATCCATAATTCACGAAAAAATTGCTATTATGTATCCAATCAAGGAGGTTCATCATGAGTAGAGTACCATTAATGAGTAAAGGAGATTTACCAGAAGAAAAACAAATTTTTTATGACGAAATTTCCTCGCTCAGAGGGCATGTGGCAAGACCGTTTGAAGCACTTCTCAACAGTCCGGAAACCGCTTCAAAAGTAGCTATGCTTGGAGAACAACTTCGCTATGCATCACCTACAATTGCTCCTGAGGTAAGAGAAATTACCACACTAACCATCGCAAAAATATGTAACTGCCAATATGTTTGGACTCATCATATAGAATCAGCAAAGGAAACTGGAGTAAGGCAGGAAGTAATAGAAGCTATACGTAAGGGTGGACCTCCAAGAAGAATTTTACCCAAAGAAAGCGTTTATATTCAATTTACGAGAGAACTTCTGGAAAAAAAACACGTCATGGACGCTACTTATAGCGCAGTCGAACACTTATTGGGTAAACAGGCAACGATTGACCTAGTGATTATTATCGGATATTACACAATGCTATGTCTATCGATAAATGCTCTGGAAGTTAATTTGGAAGAAGGAATTGTCCC
>CEUZ01057701.1_pt1 | contig 11867 bp, 9 predicted proteins | sample 361511 | NCBI WGS metagenome assembly CEUZ01 (sample SAMEA2622822, study PRJEB7988) | marine metagenome | biome: marine biome (ENVO:00000447); feature: surface water layer (ENVO:00002042); material: "saline water (ENVO:00002010), including plankton (ENVO:xxxxxxxx)" | depth 5 m
CCAAACGATGTAGCACAATATATTGCACTTTTAGGATTAACAGAAGAAACTTGGCTAACGGGAAATACTATTCGTGTAGATGGTGGCGAAGATATTACTGGTTAAATATGTTTATTTATTTATTTTTTCTATTTGATTTTTTTTAGATTGAATTAATTCTAAAACCTCTCGGTTCTCATCTGTTGGAAACAAGTCAAATGCCTGTTTTGCTTCATTTTCTGCATCTACATACCACTTTTTCTTAGCATAGGATACTGCTAAATTATGATGAGCCCTAGAAAGCAATTTAATTTCTTTATATTTTAATTTATTTGATTTTAATTTCAGGGTATGAATGACATATTTAAATTCTAATAATGCTTTTTCTATCATACCCCATTCATAATATTGAATACCTCTTTCCATAGATAAATCAATATCACTTTGACATGCTAGTAAGACAAAAATTAATAAAAAGAATATTTTTTTCAAATTGTAGTTGTATTGAGAACTTTTATACTATTGAAATTTCTAAAAAATACCTGCCTAAAACCAAGAGAAATTCACAGTTTTTATTCTACTAAATTATTTTCTATTGCATAATGTATAAGGTCAGAGTTGGTATTCATATTCATTTTTTTTAAAACTCTGCTTCTATATGTGCCAACTGTTTTATCGCTAATTCCTAATTTTTTTGCAATATTTTTTGCTGAACTTCCTTTAACTATTAATTGAAATATTTCAAACTCTCTATCAGATAAGTTTTCATGTGATTGTTTTTCTTCTTCATGATATATATCAGAAATAAGCAGTTCAGCAACCTCTTGACTAATAAATTTTCCTCCTTTATATATTTTATGGATCGCATCAACCAACATGTTAGATGCAGAGTCTTTTGTTAAATATCCTGACGCGCCAGCTTTGATAGCGCGCATAGCATATTGTTCTTCTGCATGCATGCTTAACATAAGTACAGGTATGTTATCATTTATTTTTTTTATTTCTTTTAATGTTTGTAAGCCATTCATTCCCGGCATAGATATATCTAATAATACTAAATCAAATTTTTGATTATTTATTTTATCAACGGCCTCTTCACCAGTTGAAGCCTCAGCAGCAATATTAATTTCTGTTGTATCATTAATAATTCTAGATAATCCTTCACGTACAATAGCATGATCATCTACCATAAGAATATCAATCATATATTATCTCATTATCATTTATGATTGGCAAAGTTAAGTCAACCGTAGTGCCTTGATCGCCATTGCTTACAATTTCTAATTTTCCACCCAAGCTAGTTGCTCTTTCTTTCATTCCAAAAACACCATACGTCTTTTCTAAGGAACTGGTAAGAGGAAGAGTCTGTATTCCCCGACCATCATCTATCACTTGTAATTTTATATCTGTTTTACTTTTAGCAATTATTATATTTACATTTTTTGCATCTGCATGGCGTATAATATTTGTAAGTGCCTCTTGAGTGATTCGAAAAACAGCAGTTGCATAATCAGGCTTTATATCAATGTCCTGTTTTGGGACATCTAGAGTAAAATGGATGTCTGAGCGTTGACCGTATTGTTCTTTTAACCAGTCAATAGCCGAGAGCAATCCTAGATCATCTAAAATGCTAGGTCTTAATTCTTGACTTAATTTTCTTGTTTTATGAATAGTTTCATCAATTAAGGACTCAAGTGCTAATAATCGTTCATTAACTTTTTGAGAAAAACTTTCTGGTTGTTTGTTTTTTAAAAAAGCAATGTCCATGCTCATGCTTGTAAGCCGCTGTCCTAATTCATCATGTATTTCTTTAGCAATTCTTTTGCGCTCTTCTTCTTGTACATTACGTATATGAGAGGATAATTCTCGTAATTTTTCTTGATATTTATGTATTTCTGTTACATCAATAACAGTTCCTACTGTTTTAACAAGCTTGCCTTGTTTATCGGTAATAAATTCCGCATGCTCATTTAAATGTTTTATGGTGCCATTATTTAATTGAATACGAAATGTCCCCGAAAATGGTTTGTTCTTTTTTTGTGCTTTTTCCCATAAACCTTTCATCCACTCTCTATCATCATTATGAAGCGCATCCCAAAAGTCATTATTATTTATAATTGTATTTTTTTTCAATCCAAACATCTTTTTTAATATAGGAGACCAATAAATTACTCCTGTTTTATGATTTTTATCCCATGTTCCAAGGTTTGCAATTTTATGAGCATATTTTAATCGTATTTTACTTTTTTCTAAGCTAATGCGTGTATTATATAATTCTGTTATATCTTGCGATGTCCCGTGCATTTGAATTGGATTATCACCATCATATACAATTTTAATCATAGCATGCATCCATTTTTCATTACCGCTTGGCGTTTGTGTTTTATGAATATAGTCTGTTTCTGTTAATTTATTTTTTAGGGCATTTTCTACTGATTGAATGGCATGTGTTCGGGATTCTGCATGTACTACTTCATTAAAAAATTTATCTTTTGTTGGTATAAATGTTTTTTTGTCTAACTCATATATTTTAAACAAATTATCTGACCAAGTTACTAAATTATTTTGCATATCAAAACTAAAGCTACCAAGGCCAGCAACATTTTGTGCTGTTCTAAGCTCTTCCGTCTTTTGTAATAATTTATTTTCTGCATTTTTTCTATCCGTAATATCTCTACTTATTATAGAAAATCCAGTGATTTTCTTTTCTTTTACTATTGTAGTTATACCTAGCTCCATCCAAAGGTTTTTATTTTGTTTTGTTATAATTGGTACTTCTGCAATAATAGATTGTTGTAATTTTTTTGATTTAGTATATAATTTAGAAAATATTTTTTTCTTGATATTTTTATAAGAAGGATGGACCATGAAATTTGTATCTTTACCTAACACCTCTTTTCTTGCATACCCAGTTATTTTTTCAAAGATTGGATTCACAAAGGTGAAATTACCATTTATATCTAAATTATAGATTATATCTCCCGAAGATTTTATTAAATTTTTATAAGATCTTTCTGTTTCTTTTCTTGATGAAATATCTCGTATAACTAAAATTTTACCTACAGGCAGCGTTGCCTGTGTAATGTTGGTCTGAGATATAGAAATATCAATTCCTGCTTTTGTTTTTGTTTCTAATGTAAGGTTTTCAGAATAAAAAACCTCTTTATCAGATAATAATGATTGAAGATGTTTCTTAATTATTTTGCCCTGTAAATTAAATAATTTGCGTGCCGATTTATTTAAATTAACTATTACTCCTGTATGATTAGTCACAATAACAGCATCCGGAGAATGTGCATACAATTCATCACCAAGCTGTTCGATGGGCTGGTTTAAAAAATTGTACTTGACGAGAGCAGGAAGAAGAAACATTGATTGAAAGGATAGGGCTAGAGATGCAAGGTGTAATTCACCACTATAACCAAAAATTTCATCAAAAAAAATATTAGTTGAAACAGCAATTAAAAAACAAAGAACTGAACCAAAAAATGGTAGTTTTAATTGTAATGTTAATATTTCTTTAGATATATCGCTTGTACTCTTTTTCCAGAATATAAATATATTGCTTGCCTTACCAATAAGATAAAATGCATATACTGCGGGCGGTAAAATTCCTACAAAGGTAACAAATAAAAACCACGAACCTGTATAGGCCATTGTTCCCAAATTAAAACCCTTGTAGCCTACTAAAATGTTATTAGTAAACATAGTGAAAAAGATTGATACAATTGTAAAAACAGAAAAAAGATGAAATAATTGATCTTTTTCTTTTCTTAAAAATAGATAAATAAAATTTAAAAATAATATTGGAAGAGGCATCCAAAGAAATGCTTGAATTTTGACTATAAAATTTTTAGATGCAATAGACTCATAAGATTGAATTATAATACAATCAAAGATTGTATATAAAATTATAAAAGTCAAAAATAATAAATATGACTGATTAGTTTTATTGTTTTTTGAATTGCTTGCTATATAACCAAATACAATAGAATTAATTATGGTCGCCAATAAAACTAATATTGTACTTAATGAACTGTTCATTTATTAAATGTTTTTTATTACATCCCTTATAGCTTCTGCAATATTATCTATTTGCCAAGCTGCAATGGTAAGGGCTGGGGCTATGCGTACAGTTGTTTTATGTGTTTCTTTTGCATATACCCCTTTTTTTAATAATTCGACCGATACATGATGCCCATCCAGAGAGGGAGAATTGTGCATTTCAAATGCAGTCAGCAACCCTTTTCCACGTATTTCTTTTATTTTATCAGGAAATTCATCTTGTATGTTTTTAAAATGCTCCATTAATTGTGATCCTCTAATATGAGCATTTTCTGCCAGATTGTTATCAACTAAAACTTTAATTGCATATATTCCAACTACAGCACCCAAAGGATAGCCTCCAAAGGTTGACCCTTCTGATCCTGGTGTTAACACTTTAATTACTTCATCTGTTCCTGCAACAAATGAAACTGGCAAAATACCTCCTCCTGCAGCCTTGCCACATCCTATAATATCAGGCTTAATATCATATAGTTGATGAGCAAAGTTTTTTCCTGTACGACCAAACCCTGTTTGTACCTCATCTAAAGCCAATAAAATATTATATTTATTGCACAAGTCTCGTACTGATTTCCAATAATTATCATCTGGCACAATAACACCAGCCTCTCCTTGAATAGGCTCTGCTAAAAATGCAGCTATTGTATCTCCCTTTTTTTCAAATAACTCTTCTAATGATTGTATATCATTAAAAGGAACACGTTCTATTCCTGGAACAAATGGACCAAAATTATATTGAGCATCTAAATCATCTGACATAGAAATAGCTGTTATAGTACGTCCATGAAAATTTCCTTTTGCTGCTACAATAATAGCTTCATTAGAATTGATTCCTTTTTTTTCATATCCCCATCTTCTTGCTAGTTTAAACATTAATTCAGGCGCCTCCACACCAGCAACTTTTGGTACTACTCTATCCATTTCTGTAATTCCCGTAGTTGCTAACAAAAATGCACTCATATATTTATGTCTAATAGATCGTGGAACAGTAGGTAGTTTTTCTGTAGTTAAATGTTTTACAACAGCATCTACTATGGTTTGATTTAACTGCCCTTGATTGACAGCAGAATAGCAACATAGGCCATCTAATAGCTCTTCTTCAATGTAAGCCATAGCATCATCTGGAGAAGGTTTTCTGCATATTAATGTTGATGAGTCTTGAACATGGCTTACTACTACATCTTCTAAAGGATGATAATTTTTTCCTCCTTTAGAGCCTTCTATTTCTTCGTGTTGTTTTGGAGAAAGATCGCCTATGCGTACATCATTAATAGTTAGATTATCTCCATAGCCCTGGATATTTAACACAGCCCCTCCTTTTTATATCAATGCTTTAATTTACAGAATAGAAAATATAAGCTTTTTTTAGGGAAGATTAATTATTCTCTATTGTTTCGTAATAAATCAGTAATTAAAAATGCTAATTCTAAACTTTGTTCATTATTTAATCTGGGATCGCATGCCGTTTCATATTTTTTTTCTAAATCAACATCGCTAATATCGTGTGCTCCCCCTAAGCACTCTGTAACATCATCTCCCGTAAGTTCGAAATGTATTCCTCCTGGTATGGTATCTTTTGCTTTATGAATAGCAAAAAAATGTTCCAGCTCTTCTAAAATTGTATCAAAATGTCTAGTTTTATAGCCTGTGCCTGATTTATATGTGTTGCCATGCATGGGATCGCACACCCATAAAACATGTTGTTTGTTTTTTTCGATAATTTCAATTAAAGGAGGAAGGTTTTTACGTATTTTATCTGCACCCATTCTGCTTATTAATGTTATGCGACCCCAATCATTAGAAGGATTGAGCTTGAGGCATAAATTATTTAATTCCTCGGGTCTTATAGTGGGTCCTATTTTAATACCTATAGGATTGTCTACCCCAGAAAGAAACTCTACATGCGCACCATCAATTTGCCTTGTGCGATCTCCAATCCATAAAAAATGACCTGAACATGTATACCATTGTTTTGAAATAGAATCTTTTCTTGTTAGTGCTTGTTCATAATCTAACAAAAGCGCCTCATGAGAGGTGAAAAACTCTGTTAGTTTTAATGTGCTTTGATTTGTAGAATGGATTCCTACAGCTTCCATAAATGTTAATGCATCATCAATTTTATTTGCAATTTCTTTATAACGCATTCCTTGCGGCGAGGTTGTTATAAATTCTTGATTCCATAAATGTACTTTGTTTAAATCAGCAAATCCTCCCGTAGTAAATGCTCTCAATAAATTTAAAGTTGCTGCCGACTGATTATATACACGCAACATTCTTTTTGGATTAGGTTTTCTTTGGTCTTCTGTAAATTCAATATTATTTACTGCATCCCCCCTGTAAGATGGCAAAGATATTCCATTTCTATCTTCAGTGTCTGCGCTTCTTGGTTTTGCAAATTGTCCTGCAATTCTTCCTACCTTAACAACATTGCATGCTGCTCCATATGTAAGCACAACAGACATTTGTAAAATAATTTTTAATTTGTCTCGTATAGCATTGGCATTAAATGCATCAAATGTTTCTGCGCAGTCACCTCCTTGAATTAAAAACCCCTTGCCTTGTGCAGCCTCTGCTAATTGTTGCTTTAATGTTCGCACCTCTCCTGCAAAAACTAATGGTGGATATGTTGTTATTTCATCAATAACTTTTTTAACACTTATTTTATTTTCCCATTTGGGCTGTTGCAAAGCTATATGTTTTTGCCAGGTTTTTGGTGTCCAAGTTTTTTTCATTATATAAAAATTACATCTTTTTTTATTGTTTTGCCTATTAAAGAATCTAATAATATGTTTATTTAATAATCCTGGAAATTATTTTACCAGTTTTAAACTTATTACAATTTGTTAACGGTTTGTTTTCGTAGGTTGATAATTTGTCTTTTTCCTTGTTATGTAAAATATCTAAAGTTTTTAGTGCCGCCATGGTGCCTACCTCAATTGCCCGTTGATTTCCATCTATAATCTTAATAGCAAGACCCATTAATCCATACTTTTCTGTTTTAATAACAAGGCCTCGCACAGCCTCTCCTCCTGCCTTACAAACACCACGACCCCTCATTACAGCATTAAAATCTGTATCAAATCTGTTTTTTCCACCAACAAAGTATGGATGTTCGGACATTGCATTATATGCAATTGACAATTCTGAATATTTATCAGATCCTAGCTTTAAATACAATTTAGCAATATCTAATAATGATAAAAAAGGTGTAGGAGCACTACAACCATCAATGCCATAAGAAAAGGTTTTATACCCCGTAAGCCTACTTATTTGTTCAAAAATTTTTTTTTGAACTGGATGATCCCATTGTATATATCCCTTAGAACTTACCTGCAAATATTTAGCTAGCGATAGCATGCCAGCATGCTTACCTGAACAGTTATTGTGAAGGGGTGTAGCTTTATTATTATGTTTCCACATTTGTTCGCGCACTTCTTTGTTGTGTGGATAATGAATACCACATTCATAATCCGAAATGTGAAATCCTAGTTTTTTTAACATGTTGTGTGCGGTGTTAATATGTATATTTTCACCATTATGAGAGGAACACATTAATGCAACCTCTTCATCTGTAAATTTTGCTTCAGCAACCGCGCCAACTTTAATAGAGGCAGAAGCTTGAAATGGTTTGAGTGCCGACCTTATACAGGTTATGTGTTTGGGGTCTCCGGATCTAAAAATAATTTTTTCTGCTTCGTCTATTGCCACAACATACACTTCGTGTCTACTTTCTACATATTCTCCCCTAGTAACTTCACATATTATTTTCATGGTGTGTTAACCAAATATGCTGTTATGTTATTATATTGCAATGCTCTTGCTATATAAGCGATGTTACACAAATAATGGCTTGCATACAAATATTGTGAATTTAGTTTTTTTCCGCAACAGTTTGTTATTATTTGATTTTTTTCTTTTTTATAAATTTTTTGAATATCTATAAAGTCTATGTTTAATTCTTTTTGTCTGCCTATTAAGGGGTTTGTTCCTGTTCTATTTATATGATCCTTTACTCCAATTATTTTTCCCTCTTTAAGCTGTGGCATATATGTACGTTCATATATAGTAATATTTTGAGATTCTCGCAAAATTTGTATTATGTTTTTTGTTTTTTGTAGATCCACTACTTTATATTGTAAAAAGCTGTGATTTAAGGGAAGGCGCTTTACTAACTCTTTTGTAATAATTTTCATACCTTCCTTGCCCCAAATAATGCAGTTCCTATCCTTATATGTGTTGCCCCTTCTGCTGCTGCAATTGCATAATCATTACTCATTCCCATTGATATATTTTTACAATTTTGATTGATTTTTATTTGAATTTTGTCTCGCAGTTTTCGTGTTACATTGTATGTATTTTTTAATTCCTCTACAGAAAGATTTTGCATCGGAATTACCATGATTCCTGATAAATTAATATTTTTCATTTTTGTTATTATTTGAGATGCTATTAATGTATCCTTTAATGCAAATCCATATTTTTTAGGGTCCGCATTTATATTAATTTGAATAAAAATTTTTTGCGCTTTTTTTATTTTTTGTGCATTCATATTTATTTTTTGTGCAAGCTTAATACTGTCTACTGTTTGTATAACATTAAACAACTTAATGGCTGTGCTGGCTTTGTTTGATTGTAAGTGTCCAATAAGATGTAGTTCTATTTTTGTTTTTTGAGCAAATTGTGTTAATTTGTTTTTAGTCTCTTGTACGCGGCTTTCTCCTAGAATATTTAAATCTACATCTATTGCTTGTTGCCATGTTTCTACAGGAAAGCTTTTTGTAACAGCCACTATGTTGATATTGTTGGGGTTTCTGCCAGCCTTTTTTGCACTATTATAAATAGTGTTTTTGATTTTATCCAAGCGATTATCCAGGGTTTTTGGATAATACATTAATTTATATCTGTATCGTTTTCTTCTTCTTGCAATATTCGTGTAGCAGAAGATATTTGAGTGCCCTCATCTAAGCGCGCTAATTTTACCCCCTGTGTATTTCTTCCAATGGTGCGTATATGTTCAACGGGCTGTCTAATCATAATTCCTTTATCTGTTATAAGCATAAGATCATCACCATCGATTGCTTCTATAATATCAATCAGATTGCCTACTTTTTCTGTTGTTTTAATTGTAATAACACCCTTTCCTCCTCTATTTTGAGTACGATAATCTTCTATTTTTGTTCTTTTGCCAAACCCTTTATCTGTAACAACAAGAATTGATCCCTCTCTTTTTATCACCAACATTCCAATAACTCTATCCTTTAAGGAGTTTAACATAATACCACGCACGCCCATTGTTTTTCTTCCGGTGGGCCTAACATCATTTTCTTTAAACCGTATAGACTTTCCCTGGTGTGTTGCTAAAATTATATCCTGATCCCCATGAGAAACCTTTGCTTCAATAAGCTTATCTCCCTCTCGCACCTCAATGGCATAAATTCCTCCTTTTCTTGGACGACTATACATAGATAGTCGTGTTCTTTTTATCATTCCATTGCGCGTAGACATTACAATATAATCTGAATCATTAAATGATTTTACAGATACAAAAGCCTCTACTTTATCACCAGCATCACAACCAATTAAATTAACAACAGCCCTTCCTTGTGATGTTCTTTGTCCTGGCGGAATAGCATGAACTTTTAACCAATAACATTTTCCTGTGTCTGTAAAAAACATCATTGTATCGTGTGTAGAGGCTGTAAAAAGATGTTCAACAAAATCATCTTCTTTTGTTGCTGCACCCTTCATGCCTCTTCCTCCTCTTTTTTGTGTTTTCCACGTTGATATAGGAAGTCTTTTTATATATCCATTATGTGATATAGTAACAACCATTTCTTCGTCTGCTATCATATCTTCAATAGAGAGATCACCAGAAATAGGTATTATTTGAGTTCTTCTTTCATCTCCATATTTTTCTTCAATATAAGTAAATTCTTTAGTTATTATATCACTTTGCATATCATAGCTGTTTAATATTTTATTTAATTTTTCAATTTTTTGTGTTAATTCTACAATCTCTACAGCTATTTTATCAACCTCTAGCGAAGTAAGTCTTTGCAATCTCATATCAAGGATGGCCTTTGCTTGTTTTTCACTAAGAGAAAATCGAGCTATTAGTCCTGCCTTTGCCGTTTCTGGGTCCTTTGAGGCTTTAATTAAACTAACAATTTCGTCAATGTTTTCTTGAGCTATTTTTAATCCATTAAGGATGTGAGCCCTTGCTTCTGCTTCTTTTAACTCAAAATTTGTTCTATTAATTATTACTTCACGTCTAAAATCTAAAAAATGTGTTAACATTGTTTTTAAATTCATAACCTGTGGAATTCCCTTGTTTAATGACAACATGTTAGCCCCATAGGTTTCTTGCAACTGTGAATATTTAAATAAATTATTTAAAACTATTGATGCTATTGCATCTCGCTTACATTCTATAACAATGCGTATTCCATCTTTATCTGATTCATCTCTTAAATCAGAAATTCCTTCTACTTTTTTATCTCTTGCTAAATGTGCAATTTTTTCTACTAATACGGATTTATTTACTTGATAAGGAATTTCATTAATAATAATAACTTCTTTACCATTAGACAACTCTTCTATTTCTGTTTTAGCACGCATTACTATTCTTCCTCGCCCTGTTTCATATGCGCTCTTTATTCCATCTATTCCATAAATTAATCCACCTGTTGGTAGGTCTGGTCCAAAAATATGGTGTTCTATTAATTCCGATATTGTAATGTTTGGATTAAATAATATGGCCCTTAGTCCTGATAATAGCTCTTTTAAATTATGGGGCGGTATTTTTGTAGCCATACCAACAGCAATACCATCAGCCCCATTCATTAAAAGATTAGGAATTGTGGTTGGCAATACTGATGGTTCTTTTAATGTTTCGTCAAAATTTGCTTCAAAATTTACTGTTTCCTTGTCAAGATCTTGCATCATTTCTGATGATATTCTATCCATTCGCGCTTCCGTATAGCGCATTGCTGCAGCACTGTCTCCATCAATAGATCCAAAATTGCCTTGTCCATCAATTAAAGGATATCTTAAAGACCAAGGTTGTGCCATTCTTACTAGGGTATCATATATTGAAGCGTCTCCATGTGGATGGTATTTACCCATTACCTCACCAACAATTCTTGCGCTTTTTTTATAACCTCTATTCCACCCCGCTCCTAAATCAGAAGCACCAAATAATACACGCCTATGAACTGGTTTTAATCCATCACGAACATCAGGAAGTGCACGACTTACTATAACAGACATGGAATAGTTAAGATATGACTCTTCCATTTCTACTATAATATCTCTATCTTGAATAATTCCCTCTATATGATCTTCTATCATTTTATATCCTATACATCTAGATTTACTACAAATTGAGCATTATTTTCTATAAATTCCCTTCTTCCAGAAACCTCTTCTCCCATAAGTCGAGAAAATACTCTATTTGCCCTTACTGCATCCTGTATAGCCACCTTGTATAATGTTCTATGCTCTGGGTTCATTGTGGTTTCCCATAGTTGGTCTGCATTCATTTCTCCAAGCCCTTTGTACCTAGAAAGCTCTATTTTTGCACCATCTGTTGTAAACTCTGTAAGTATTTTTTCTCTTTGGCTATCTGTGTATGCATATTCTATTTTTTTTCCCTTACTTATTTTATATAGGGGGGGTTGTGCTATATATACCTTTCCATTTTCTATTAGTTGAGGCATTTTTCTATATAAAAAAGTTAATAAAAGCGTACGAATATGGCTTCCATCAACATCTGCATCTGTCATAATAATTATTTTATCATATCTCAGCTTTGACAAATCAAA
>CEUZ01284922.1_pt1 | contig 11862 bp, 6 predicted proteins | sample 361511 | NCBI WGS metagenome assembly CEUZ01 (sample SAMEA2622822, study PRJEB7988) | marine metagenome | biome: marine biome (ENVO:00000447); feature: surface water layer (ENVO:00002042); material: "saline water (ENVO:00002010), including plankton (ENVO:xxxxxxxx)" | depth 5 m
TTCCCACCCTTAGATGCCGCTGCAGGATTTTCCTCTTTCAAACAAAAATCCCAGTATATACAACGCCAATTTGGAGGCCACCATATACCTGTATGGAAAACTGGAGATCGCACTCTGGTGGATAAAAGAAGCACTCTACTTGATTTAAATAATTACCAGCTAAATGAAGTTGAATGGAATAGTGAGCTCGGAAGACTAAACTGGAAATACCAGGGAGAAACCTATACAAACCAATACCTGCCACCTTCACTCGGTAATCAGGAATGCACTCCTGAATTACTTATCAGGGAAATGGACTTTGCAGGAATTGACATGGGCATCTTACACCCGGCTCCCATATTTGGTCGTTTCAATCAATATATATTGGATAGTGCCTTGCGTTTCCCTGACAGGTTCATGCCTGTATTCAACATAGATGACGGCAAGATCTCTAACAATCCAGAATCAGCGGTAAATGAAATACTTTCTTTAATGCAAACCAATGTTAAGTGTGCGGTTCAATTTTTTTCTCGGTGGTATTATTCTGCAGGTAACAGTCAACCATGGGACAACGACCTCATGTCACCTTATTGGGACACATTGGCAAAAATAAAAAACCCGGTTTATTTCACTCTTTATAACGGAGGTAACCGTGCACGAGAATTTGACCGTTCCTCACAAGAAGCCTATTTAGAAGAACATCGAATCCTTCGCAGATGGATGGAGAAATACCCTGATGTAAAGGTAGTTATCACTCACGGGCCTCCCTGGCTAACATTCATGGATGACAAAAACACGTTTTCATTCCCTCAAGAGTTCTGGAATGTGTTTGAATCTCCAAACTGCCATCTCCAGATTGCTCCAGCAATCATGTTAGGATCTATCATGGAATACCCATGGAAAGAATCAGAAGATTCAATCAAGGAATGCGTAGACAAAATTGGTTCAACTCGGTTGATTTGGGGTACAGACATGCCGCTCACTTTAAGATTTGCAACATATCGTCAAGCCCTAAATCAATTTCAAAAACACTGTTCTTTTCTTAATGATAACGAACGGAAATCTATTCTTGGAGGAAATGCTGCAAGGGTAATGGGAATACCTCAATACTCAGATTAACTCGATCATATCTAACGACTCAACATAATATAAGGAGACTACAATGGCATCTAAAGTTAGAGTAGGCATAGTTGGAGCTGGAGGAATTGGAGGTCTTGGTAAGGGAAAGAATTCTCACGCGGGAGGTTACAGCAGAATCAATGAGTGTGAATTAATTTCTATAGCCGACATAAACGAAGAACGACTACACCAGTTTGGAAACGAATGGGGAATATCTGAGGAAAACAGGTACACCACAGCATCTGAGATGTATGAAAAAGCAAATCTTGACGTCGTTAGTGTCACCACACACAATTTATACCACCACCAACCGGTGATAGAAGCAGCTGAAGCTGGAATCAAGGTGATCATGGTAGAAAAACCGATTGCTATCAGCGTGGAATGGGCACGTAAAATGGTAGATGCCTGTGACAAATCAGGCTCAAGGCTAATTACTGAACACACCAGAAGATTTCTTCCTCATTATCAAAAAATCAAGAAAATGATTACCGACGGTTTGATCGGGGATATTAGGACAGTAGAAACTTCCGGAGCTAGACCGCTTCTACATAACGGAACTCATACAGTTGATTACGCATTTTACTGGGCAGACTCTGAACCCAAGCTAGTAAGTGGATTCCTTAGCGATGAACCAGTCGCTGACCCGGGTGGCGGTGGAATGATTGTATGCGAAAACGGTGTTGTAATCTTTGTAAATTGTATTGCAACAAGACGGGAATCTGAAGGTACTACCACGATCGCTGGAACTGAAGGTCGTATTCAATTCACAGAACTAAGAGGTATATGGCAATATGCACCGCTAGTAGAATCTCCAGGCGTATCATACGGAGCAACATACGAGTGGGAAGACATCCCAGATATGCCAGTTGACTTTGACCTGGAGGACTATTTCTACAGTGCATCTCTTGAAAGTGTAAGGTGTTTCATAGAAGACCGAGAAAGTGTTGGAACCGGCAGAGACGGGTTGAAAGCATTAGAAGTGATCACCGCAATGCACATCTCCCACAGAACAGGTGCAATGGTTCCTCTACCGCTTGGTGAAGGTCTAGACCAAGTGGAAATTCGATCCACAGGCAAATAAAAATGGCGCGTGCCGATTACGAACCTTTAGACATTTCTAGTTACTGTAATGCTGGTCATGAAATCTTTGATGGGCAACATCAGGAATTAATATATGGCAACGTACTCATCCGAGGGTTGCCTTTTTTAATTGGGTCTCATGATCAGCACAATACAGACAATTTCCTGGTAAGCAACGGTCAAGATAAAAATAAAACTATCGTGATCGGTAAAAAAGCAAAGGTCGTAATTATTGCACATCGCTTGTTAGAAGAATGTACACACAATGCCACAGTTGCTAAGTATGTTTTTAATAGGCCTGATTCAAGCAGAACTGAATGTCCTATCAACGCAAATTTTCAGATAGGCACCGTGCCCGGTCCGTTTTTATACGATGCTTACATTGATAGCAAAGCTAAACTCCTGCCACGAAACGAAGGAAATTGGGACGACTCCGGACGTCGACCAATGGAAGCTTTGGCAACTTTTTCAAAGAACTACCATCTATGGGTCTGGGAAAATCCTAATCCTGAAATATCGATAGACAGCTTAGAAATTATCCCTGCGGGACCAAGATTTCTGATATCTGCTATCACCTTGGGTCACGTAGACGAATTCCCGTTTCCAAAACAAGGCTCTAGACCCACAAAAATCACCATCAAAGACCCTTCCCTGAAGAAAAAGTACTCTCCATTGGAGTTAGAAATAGACCGTGGAGATGTTTCATACACCCAATCACTTCCAGATGAAACGGTGGAAGAGTTTTTGACAGAACCAAATAAAGGCTGGGGATCACCTCAAAACATACGCAGCAGTCCAAGTTACGCAAATGTCTCAGCTACTTCTACCGCAACCCTAAAAATCAACTCTGATAGTGAAAGAATTGGTGAATTTAAATGGGGAAACTTGGAAGAAAATGGTTCCCTAGAAAACTCAAAAGCCCGAATTGAACTAGTGGACCCTGGGAAAAACTGGGTCCGCGTGGTTGTAATAGATGACGAATCTAATAAACCAGTACCATGCAGAATTCATTTCAGGTCTAAAGAAGGCATCCCTTACCAACCTTATGGTCACCATAATCATGTGAATTCAAATCTAGGTACCGACAATTTCGATATCGGAGGCGATGTTAGGCTTGGCCAAATTACATATGCCTACATTGATGGAACCTGTGAAGGCTGGCTCCCGAGAGAAGAAGTAATAGTCGATGTTGCCCGTGGATTTGAATATGAACCAATCAGGACTAAGGTGCGCATTGAACCTGGGCAACAAGACCTGCAAATCCGGATAAAAAGATGGTCAAATATGAATTCGGAAGGATGGTTCAGTGGTGATTCACATGTCCACTTTCTATCATCACAAGGAGCTCTCACAGAGGCACAGGGCGAAGACTTAAATGTAGTCAATTTACTCCAGTCTCAATGGGGAAGCTTATTTACAAACACTGAAGACTTCATTGGAGCACCTAACTTAGCACGATCCGGGAATAACATAGTTTATGTTTCTCAGGAAAATCGACAACACATGATGGGACACCTAATCTTGTGGGGACTGAAAAAACCGGTAATGCCCTGGGGCACTGACGGACTTGGAGAAGCTGAAATTGGTGGGACTCTAGAAACAACCCTAAGTGACTGGGCTGACCAATGCCACGATCAGGGTGGAACTGTAATTGCTCCACATATCGGAAGTTTTAACGGAGAACTTATAGCCCTCACTGCTACCGGTAGGGTACAGGGCATGGAAATGGTCAGGATGCATAAGCAGGCACACGAGGCATATTACAGAGCATTGAATTGCGGCTATCGTATGCCACTTGTCGGGGGAACCGATAAAATGTCTGCTGACGTGACAGTCGGACTATCAAGGACATATGCTCATTTACCAAAAGGTGATGAATTCAACTATGACAACTGGTGTAAAGCAGTTACCAGTGGAAAAACTTTTATCTCGAGTGGCCCTATCATAAGACTAAGTGTAAACGGTCAACCCATTGGAAGTACCGTAGAAATATCAAGCCCAGGAACTATTGAAATCGAAGCTTCGGCTGAAAGTATATTTCCATTATATCGACTTGAAATCGTGTTATCAGGAAAAGTTATAGGATCTACAGACTCATCAACGGGAACCCGTAAATTGACTTTGAAAGAAAAGATCTTCGTCTCTGGGCACACGTGGATAGCTGCTCGATGCGGTGGCCCTGACTATTTCACTGCTGGAAATTTATCCAGTGCGTACCCACCATCATGGTCTAGAAAATCAATTTGGAAAAACCTCGGGGAAGATGAAGATTACTCTGTACCTCTGCTATCCACACATTACGATAACTGGCGAAGAGGCATTTTTGCACATACTTCACCAATATATATTGCTTGCGGAGGCGACTGGTCGATGTTTGATGAAGTAATAGCAAAAGATATGTTATCTGTTATAAACGGCAGTATCCACTATATTCAAAATACCTCGATCCAACATAAACATGGAACAGTAACCCACCATCATGGTAAAGACAATCACATACAATATCTTAAACAGCCATTTCTAGAAGCTCGCGAAGCTATTGAGCGTCGACTGCATAACGGAAATTAAATTTGAGAACTAAAAGGAGTCTATAATGGTAAAAATAGCAATGATTGGCGCCGGTGGAATAGCCCGCCGTCACAGGATAGCCTGGAAACAACAGGAAAATGTCGAAGCTGTAGGCGTAGCAGATATCCTACAAGAAAAGGCGACATCTGCCGCAGCTGATCTAGGTGCCGAATATTCTACCAATAACTACATGGAACTGCTTTCAAATACCGATGTCGATGCAGTGGACATATGTACAACTGAAAATACTCACGCAGATATCGCAGTAGCTGCAGCAGAGCACGGCAAACATATCCTTATAGAAAAACCGATTGCAACCACTATCAACGACGCTGACAGAATAATACAGGCTGCATCTGACAATAATATAAAACTAATGATAGGGCAAACACATCGGTTTTACGACTACAGTATCTCAGCAAAAGAAGCAATCATGGATGGGGAAATAGGAACTCCAGTATATTTACACTACTCAACTGGTGGTGGTTTTTGGAACCAAGACTGGACCGGTAACCGTATAAGCCCAGGCGATACTGGTGGCAATATAGTTACTAATGGAGTCCATATAACTGACCTTTGCAACTGGTGGATAGGTGACAAGCCTATTTCCATATATTGCCAAGCACTAAATCAAACCTCGGCACATCTCAAAATGAATGACTACTTCATTTTCACAATAAAATATAGTAATGGTGCAATTGCAGTAGTCGAAATAAGCAGGGCTAACATACCTAGGACAAACCAATTCAGGTCAATTCTACTGCTTGGTACAGACGGTCAATTAAGTACAGGCACACAAGATGAAAGCCAGTGGGTTGATAATGACAGAGGCCTCGAATTTCTTGGACCTGAATATAACCATGGATTTACTCGGATGATTAGTGAATTTGTGGACTGCTTGGAAGGCAACATTCCTACTCCCGTGAGCGGTGATGATGCAAAATTAGCGCTTGAAATGTGTTTAGCAGCAGAAGAGTCATTAGAAACTGGTGAAGTAGTCTATCTAAAGTAAATATGGAGTTTAACATGGATAACCAAATCATTAACGTCGCGGTTGTTAGCCTAAATGGAATGAATCAAAGTTTCGCAGAAGGATTTTATGAAAACCCTAGAGCCCGTATAGTAGCTGTCACTGAAGACAACCCTCCACCAGCTACCGGAAGAGGCACACCTGAAAAAACTCAGCAGGGAAACAAAGATGGGGCAAGCAAACTAGGAGTGCCTTTTATAGAAAGCCTAGACGATGTACTTTCAAGAACCGATATTGACGCAATCACTCTTACTAGTCCATTTGAACGAAGAGCAAGTCTAGTAGAAAAAATTGCATCGGCGGGCAAGCATATATTCATTGATAAACCCATGGCTAGTACCTTGTCTGATGCAGACAAAATAATAAAAAGCGTAAATCGACATCGGGTCAAACTTATGGTTGGTCATAACTACAGGTTTGCCCCTCCTATAGTAAATGCACGTCAATCTCTAAAGAAGGGAGACATCGGTTTGCCTTGGGCAATTCATAGTGAATGGATTGTAGGAGCAGGACTCAAAGCCGCAGATATTGGGGAATTTATGAATCATGCAATGTATCCAATTGACGCCCTTATGTACTTGATACCAAGTAAACCCAAGAGCGTTTATTGTGCTACCGGCTCATTCTTCTTTGAAAATGCGAAACAAAACAACGTTGAAGACCTCGGATTTATTACAATGAACCTGGAACAAGGGATTATAGCGACTACCTCAATAGGAAGGACATCAATACCTCATATTAACGGTTACGGCGGAGACATGAACATTAGAATTATGGGGAGCCATGGCATGTCATACTTAGACGCAAACCGACCCAGATGGGTTTCATACGGTAAATCTGGTTCAAAAACTATCAAATTTGGACCTAGTAAAAACCTGTACGACACTGTAGACCACTTTATTGAATGCATCATAAACGATGTTAAACCAATGTGTTCAGCAGAAGAAGCCCGTACTACTCTTGAAATCACTCTGGCCGCGCTTCAGTCTGCCTCTGAGAACAAAGTAGTTAAATTACCTATCACGAAATAGCGCCAGTATCCGAGAATAAGAATTTGGGGAGTAGATGAATATGGATCTTAATTCTGAGCTGTTAAAGACATTGAGATGGAGGTCTATAGGCCCTCATCGCGGTGGGCGTGTTGTAGCTGTAGCAGGCGATCCTGTAGATAAGCAGACTTTTTATTTTGGAGCCTGCGCCGGTGGAATCTGGAAAACCGAAGATGGAGGATTGTACTGGGAAAATATTTCAGATGGTTATCTTAGTTCTTCTTCTATCGGCGCTCTTGCAGTTTCAGAATCTGACCCTTCAATAATATATGCTGGCACTGGTGAAGCTTGTATAAGAAGTGATGTTTCACACGGTGATGGTGTATATCGTTCAACTAATCATGGCAACACATGGGAAAATATTGGACTCACAGATACCCGTCATATCTCCCGCATACGAATCCATCCTAAAGATCCGAACCAAATTTATGTGGCAGCTTTGGGACATGCATTTGGGCCAAACAATCAACGTGGTATTTTCAGAACTAAAGACGCTGGAAGGTCATGGGAACATATATTGTTCAAGAGCCCTAATGCCGGTGCAATCGACCTTTCGATGGATACGGGCAATCCTAATATTCTTTTTGCTTCAATCTACCAAGTACTCCGTACTCCCTGGAGCTTGTTAAGTGCAGGGCCGGAAAGTGGACTGTGGAGATCTATGGATGGAGGAAATACGTGGAGCGATCTAACTAACAATCCCGGTATGCCTGATGGTATCAAAGGTAGGATCGGAGTAAGTATGTCTCCAGCAAAACCTGGGAGAGTATGGACAATTGTAGAAGCGAAAGACGGCGCCCTTTTAAAATCAGATAATTATGGAGACAACTGGGAACGTATGAACGACAGCTCTATAGTGCGTCAACGGCCATTTTATCACCATCATATTTTTGCCCATCCAACCGAACCTGACACAATGTGGACTTTACCGATACAAGCATGGAAGTCAGAAGACTGCGGAAAGACTTTCACGATGATGACTACGCCCCATAGTGACAACCATGACCTTTGGATAGACCCCCAAGACCCCCAAAGAATGATAGAAGGAAACGACGGAGGGGCTTGCGTCTCTTTTAATGGAGGGAACACATGGTCATCAATCTACAATCAAGCAACAGCTCAATTTTACCATTTAACAACAGATACACAGTCGCCATACAGAGTATATGGAACTCAACAAGACAACAGTGCGATAAGCACGCCTAGTGACTCCAATACAGGAGCTATCCCACTAAGTGAAAGTTATTCAGTTGGACCATCAGAAAGTGGATACATAGCAGTTCACCCCAATAAACCCAACATAGTTTATTCAGGAGCAATTGGTAGCGCTCCTGGAGGCGGAGGAGCTCTACTTAGATATAACCACGAAACCAAAGAATCGCGTATCATCACAGTTTGGCCAGAGATGTCTTACGGGCTCGGCGCTCGTGACATGAAATATCGATTTCAGTGGACTTTTCCAATAGTGATATCTCCTCACAATCCTGACATACTCTACGTGGCTGCAAACAGAGTTTTTAAATCGAGCGATGAAGGAACTACTTGGGAAACTATATCTCCAGACCTAACCCAAAATGATCCCGAAAAGGGACAGCCTGGTGGTGGGCCAATTAGTAGAGATGTTTCAGGTGCGGAAGTCTACTGCACAATATTTTCGCTTGCAGAATCTTACCATGAACCAGGAATCCTCTGGAGCGGATCAGACGATGGCCTTGTCCACGTTTCCCGTGACAATGGTTTGTCATGGACAGAAGTCACACCTGATGGTTTACCCAAATGGGCAACTATCAGTATGATTGAGTTGTCGAGACATGATCCTTCAACAGCATATCTGGCAGCGTGGAACTATAAACTGGATGACTATTCACCTTACCTGTACAGGACACGTGACGAGGGCAAAAATTGGGAAAAGATCACGACAGGGATTCCAGAAGATGAATTTGTACGAGCAATTCGTGAAGACCCAGACAGGCCTGGATTACTATTCGCAGGTTGTGAAAACGGGATTTACGTTTCAATGGATTCAGGAACTTCATGGCAATCGTTTCAGTCTAATCTACCCGTAACTCCTATCCATGACTTAGTAATCAAAGACCAGGATCTTATAGTAGCTACACATGGAAGATCGTTTTGGATCCTTGATGATTTAAGCCCTCTACACCAATTGAGTAAAGATACTACATCTAAGGCATGTTTCCTTTTTAAGCCAAGAACAACATTCAGAACAACTAAAATACTCGGAGAGATCGCAGCTGAAAGGATAGGCCCTGGTAAAAACTACTGGGTTGCACTGGGAATCCCAGCAACATTTTTAGAAAATCAACAGACTGATCCTAGAATCAATCGAACATTTTTAGATTCGGGTGAAACAACACCCAACGGAATAATCTTTAAATATTACGTTAAAGAAAAGCATCCAGTTGACCCTGTTATAACAATTTATAAATCTGACCAATCAGTTATCGCTAAATTCTCTGGAATAAAAAAAGACGGAAAATCAAAAATTCCTAATGAAGTTGGAATAAATCATTTCATATGGAATCTACGTTACCAAGGTCCAAAACCCGCTCCTGAAGATAAAGCAAATAAATTAATAGCTGGACCTAGTCCTGATGGCCCATTAGTTGTACCAGGAAACTATTCAATCAAACTGGAAATATCAAACGAAACACTGATTCAAGATTTTGAAATAAAACAAGATCCTAAATCTGAAGCATCACAACAAGATCTTGAAAATCAACTCGAGTTACTGCTAAAGATTAGGGATTCTATTACCGCAACCAATGAGACAGTCAATCAACTGCGCAGTACTAGGACAAAATTACTCTCATATATTGAAGAACAATCAGATTTGAAAACCGATCCTGTTTTAATTATTTCCTTAAAAGACATCGTTTCAAATCTAAATGGATTGGAAGACAGATTAATCTCCACATGGAACACCAGTGAAAGAGGCCAAATGGGAACTCCACTACCAAAACTTGTTGAAGCTTTGGCTACGCTTATAAGCGTAGTTGAAAGCGCTGATGCCGCGCCTACCAAGAATTCATATGCAGTATTTGAACACCTATCAAGCCAAATTGAAACCCTGCTAAAAGATTACAAGAAAATAGTCAATAGCAAGAGTATGAGTACTTTAGACCTGGATAAAAGCAACTAGTATCAAAATCGATACTCACAAACATTTCCCATCACAATATGATCAAAGCCCCAGATTCCAGCAATTACGTATTCTAAACATATATTGCTGGAATCTGGGAGAAAGCTTTATTAGCTAATTTTAGACCTTATAGTAGATTCGAAATCGGTCATGCGAGAGAGGGGCTCTCTTGGCCAAGTTCGCTTCCAATCATCTTTAACATTCACCTTCAGTTTTGGGCCAAACCCACTAATCTCCATCTCAATGGTATCACCATCTTGGATTGGACCAAGTCCTACATGGTTCGTCCCGCTGGAAACAACATCTCCTGCCTTCAAGGTGGTAATCCATGAGACAAACTCAACTACTTCATACACTGACCGTCCCATATCGGTGGTGCTAAGATCTTGGCGTAAGTCACCACTGACCCATAATTTGATATCTAAATTTTGTGGATCAACTTCATCCGCAGTCACAATAGCCGGTCCCATAGGACCAAAAGTATCCCAGGATTTACCCCAGAAAAAACTATTGTTGCCGTTAGGCTCAATGCCTCTTGCCGAAACATCAATAAACTGTACATATCCAAATATGTTATCAGCTGCTTGATCGGCACTTACATGATCTGCAGTTTTACCAATTACTATGCCAAGTTCTGATTCGTGGTGAAAATGGGGCGCCGGGCAATCTGGTAAAACAACCGTATCTCCATCTCCAATAACAGAAGAAGATGATTTAATAAAAGCGTCCCGGTCACCTACAAGTGCCCTGGAACCATTTTCCATATAATTACCCGCCATACAAACCAATCTTCGTGGCTCAGGTAAAGGAGCTCTCAAACGTACTTGTCCTAATGGAACACCGGATTGTCCTTGAGACAAAGTTTCGATTCCACTCTTTAAACTGTCGAAATTTTCGATTATCCCATTCATCCATGTTTGTGCATCTATATGAGGAACGTCAGCAACCGCTTCGCTTATATCAACCACAGTGTCCCCAACAATAATTCCTGGGACGAAATCATTAAAAAGAACCAGTTTCATTGATCTTCTCCTATATATTTATTGTATTAATTGCCAATTGTGTTCGATAGAGTTCCAACGCCTTCAACTGTACCTTCAATTACATCACCAGGCTTAATATAAACCTCGTCATCTTGATTATCTGGCAAAGGTACTACTCCTGTGCAAATCATGTCGCCAGGTTCTAAAGTAGTTAGCCGAGATATATAAGCAATCTGGTGTGGAATATCAAAAAGCATCCTGCTTGTATTACCATCTACTCTAATATCTCCGTTGATCTTTGTAGTTACCTGCAAATTGGTTGGATCAGCTACATCTTCTGCTACTACTATCCAGGGACCGGCAGGACAGAATCCATCTAGCCATTTACCATTTAACCATTCAATCCAATGACTTGGGTCTCTATCCGGATGAAGATTCAAATCTCTCCCAGAAAAATCGTTTACTACCGTATATCCAAAAACGTGATCATAAGCATCGGACAAGGAAATATCTTTCCCAGGTTTACCAATTATGACACCTAGTTCAATCTCTTCAATGGTATTTAAAGTAGAAGTCCCATTAGTATTAGGTATTTCTTGATCTGGGCCTATTAGCGCCGTTCTGGGCTTTATGAAAAACTGGGGCACTTCTATGTCTACGTCTACGTCTCTTAAAGAATTATGTGGATGGTAATTGCCAGCCAAAGCTAGAATCTTGCCAGGACTACCAATTGGTGCCAGCAGTCGTACATCCGATAGTTTATGTTTTTTTATAGAAGTGTCGGCAACTTTCCCAAGCGATTCCTTATCTAAAAGTAATAAAGTTCCCAGATCACCACCAGAACCATGGATTTCTGCGACATTATCATTATCGTCAATTATACCTACCGCTGGA
>CEUZ01032996.1_pt1 | contig 11860 bp, 15 predicted proteins | sample 361511 | NCBI WGS metagenome assembly CEUZ01 (sample SAMEA2622822, study PRJEB7988) | marine metagenome | biome: marine biome (ENVO:00000447); feature: surface water layer (ENVO:00002042); material: "saline water (ENVO:00002010), including plankton (ENVO:xxxxxxxx)" | depth 5 m
ATTCCAATATGATATAAATTTTTTCTACCTAAATCTTGAAAAGTTGTGTTTATACCAGGCCTTATAACTTCAAAGTAACTTTTATTCACTGTATTCCTCATATTCTTTAATTGAAATTTGTTTAAAAATTACCGTATCTCCTGGTCCAATTAGATTGGGGCTTTCTTCATTTTTTTTATCAAAAATTTTGATTGGTGTGTTTCCAATTATATTCCAACCACCAGGACTTTCAAAAGTATAAATATTACAAAATTGCTCTGTTATTCCAACTGAACCTTTTGGAATTCTAACTCTAGGTGTTTCCAATCTTTTTGTTCTAAGTGATTTATCGATATCTCCTAAAAAAGGATGACCTGCTATAAAGCCTGTCATGTAACAATAATATTCTTTAGAAAAAAACTTTTCCAAAATTTTATCTTTAGATATTTTTAGTTTTTTTTCTAATCTTTGTAAATCAAGAGAAAATTTTTGATCACAGCATATTGGTATTTTTATTATATTGTTTTCTTTTTTTTCATATTCTTTGATTTCGAGATTTTCAATTATTTTTTTTAAACTTTCATAGCTAGTGTATTCTAAATCAAATGAAATAATTAATTTATTATAAGAAGGTGTAATATTTTCTATACCTTCTATTTTTTTTTCCCTAATATTTTTAAAATATTTTATTACTTTTGAGTTAATTTCTTTATTTACTTCATTTCCAAAATCACAATATAAAGCTGCGTCACCAAGATTTGATATATTTTTTATCATGCCATGTTATACTTCAAGTAAAAAACTATGGAAATTAATATAAATTGTGATTTAGGTGAAAAATCAAAGCATCATTCAAATAAGAGTGATCCTGATCTGTTAAATATAGTAAATTCAGCAAATGTTGCTTGTGGTTATCATGCGGGAGATGATGAGTCTATGAACCAGGTAATAGAAATTTCAAAAAGAAATGGAGTTAGTATTGGAGCCCATCCTTCATTCAATGATCCAGATAATTTCGGAAGAAAAAGAATGAATTTACCATCATCAGAAATAAGAAAATTGATTATTGATCAATATGCAATATTACAAGAAATTGCTTCAAAATATGGTGAGAATGTCACCCATATAAAGCCTCATGGTGCATTGAATAACATGGCTTGTGAAGATATCGATTTAGCAACAATACTAGCTAAAGCAATCAATGAAATAAGTAAAGATTTAATTTATTTGGTGCCTACTGGATCAAAAATGGAAGTGGCAGCAAAAAAGTTAAACATGAAAATTGCGTGTGAAATATTTGCAGATCGTAACTATGAAGATGATGGAAACCTTGTTTCTAGAAAGAAATCCCATGCTTTAATTACTGATCCTAATGAGGCAAAAAAACATGTACTAAGTATGGTAAAAAATCAGGCAATTAATTGCCACAGTGGCAAGCAAATACCTTGTGAAATAGACTCAATTTGCATACATGGAGATAATCAAAGTTCATTAACTACTGCTAAATCGATTAAAAAGAATTTATTAGAGAATGGGCTAGATTTAAAACCTTTAAACAAAATGCAAAAATTTATTTAAATGATTTCAAGAATTATTATCATTTTTTATCTATTTTTTTTAGCAAGTAATTATTCTTATTCTGCAGCAACTTCTAGTACTGGCTCTATATCTAATTATGATCAAGCTGCTAAATTGATAAAGACTGCAAAAAAGTATGAAACTAAAGGAAAAATAAAAAAGGCAAATAAAAGATATGAAAGAGCTTTAAAGTTATTAATTAAGGCAAATAAAGAAAATCCTGATCAACCAGATACTTTGAATTACCTTGGTTTTACATCAAGAAAATTAGGAGAATATGAAAAAGGAGAAAATTATTATTTATCAGGATTAAAAATAGATCCTGATCACAAAGGAATAAATGAATATCTTGGCGAATTATATGTTGTAACAAATAGAATTGAACTAGCTAAAGAAAGGTTAAATGTATTAAAAAATTGTAATTGCGAAGAATACGAAGATCTAAAAAATATTATTGAAGGAAAGAAAAAGTCTAAATATTGATTCTTTTATGCATATTGTTGAAGCCATTGGAAGAATATTGCTTTCAAGTCTTTTTTTATTTGAAGCGGTAAAAAAATTTTTATACCAAGATCAAACTATAGAATATATGGAAGATTTTGGAGTTCCTGAATTTCTTTTTTATCCTTCACTTTTTTTTGAACTAATAATTCCGATTCTAATAATTATCGGTTTTAAAACGAGGATTGCAGCTTTGGCAATGTTTATTTTCACACTTACAGTATCTTTAATATTTCACTCTGATTTTTCAAACCATATGCAGCTTATCTCTTTTTTAAAAAATCTATCAATTGCAGGTGGATTTTTAATAATAGCTTCCTATGAAGCAAAAATGTGTACTATAGATTTTTATTTAAAATACAAAAAAAATACTAATTAATATTTTGAACCATTTGCTGAGGCATCCATAAAGCAATTTCTGGAAAAACAACAATTAAAAATAACGCAAATATCATTAGTAAGAAAAGAGGGAAAGCACTTTTTGCAATATAGCCCATATCTTTATTTGCCATGCCTTGAAGTACAAATAAATTAAATCCTACTGGAGGAGTTATTTGCGCCATTTCAACAACTATAACTAAAAAAATACCAAACCAGATCATATCAAATCCAGCTTGACGTATCATTGGTTCAATAATTGCCATAGTTAATACTACAGCGGAAATACCATCAAGAAACATTCCTAAAATAATATAAAAAATCATTAATACAAAAATTAAAACATATGGTGAAAGTTCCATATTTTGTATCCAAATAGCTAAATTTCTTGGCAAACCTGTAAAGCCCATTGCTAAAGATAAAAAAGTAGCACCTGCTAAAATGAAAGCAATCATGCATGAAGTTTTTGTTGCTCCCAGTAATGATGCTTTAAATGTTTCTACATTTAGACTTTTTTGAAAGTAAGATAAAATTAATGCACCCACTACACCCAAAGATGCTGCCTCTGTAGCTGTTGCTACTCCTGTATAAATAGATCCTATCACACTTAAAATTAATAAAATAACAGGCATTAGCTGCTTGGATTTTTTAATTTTTTCAAGAAAAGAAAAATTTTCAGAGTATGTTGGCATACTTTTTTTATTAATTAAAGACCAGATAATTACATATGACATAAATATTATAGCAATCATTATCCCGGGCATAATTCCAGCTATAAATAGTTTAGCAATGGACTCTTGAACTGTTACACCATAAATGATTAGTATAATCGAAGGTGGTATTAATAAACCAAGAGTTCCTGATCCGGCCAAACTTCCTAATAATATCTTTTCTGGATATTTTCTCTTCCTCAGTTCAGGTATTGACATTTTTCCAACCGTAGCAACTGTTGCCGCAGAAGAGCCTGATATCGCTGCAAAAAGTGCACATCCAACCACATTCACATGAATTAAACCGCCTGGGAGTTTTTGCATCCAAGGTGCTAGGCCTTTAAATAAATTTTCTGAAAGTTTTGTTCTGAATAGAATTTCTCCCATCCAAACAAAAAGTGGCAGAGCTGTTAATGTCCATGAAGAAGAAGAGCCCCAAATTGTTGTTGCCATTGCGTCTCCTACTGGTCTTGATGTAAATAGCATCATGCCAATTGAAGAAACTCCTATCATACTTAAAGCAACCCAAACTCCTGTTCCTAAAAAAAATAACAGTACACTTATAAAGAAAATAGTTAAAAATATCTCAGTCATTTAAATTATTATAAATTGTAGAAATAAATTGATGAAAAACACATATAAAAAATATTGAAGAACCAATTGCAACGCTTGTTTGGGGTATCCAAATTAGTATTTCGTCCGCACCTTCACTTCTTTCTTGAAATTCGTAAGATAACATCAACATTTTTATGAAGTAAAAAGCCACATAACCTGAATAAAAACTTGCAATAATCAGACACCATATTTCTAGGAATTTTTTTTTAATACCAGAAACTTTTTCTAAGAAAAGAGTAATTCTAATGTGCCCTCCTTCTACAAAAGTATAAGATAAAGCAAAAAAAGAAGAGGCAGCCATACAATAACCTGAGTACTCTGCTAATCCTCTTATATAAAAATCAAATATTCTGGAAGCAATACCTGTTAGTATAAATATTGCTACAAAGATTAAAAAAAAGGCAGCTAAATAGCCTGAAAATCTGTAAATATTTTTTAGAAAATTATCTATCTTTTTAAACATATAAAAAGGCCGTTTTACACGGCCTTTTTAATTATATTAATTTTATTAATATGCAGCAAGTACACTTGCGCCTCTATCACCTGCTTTTTTCTTCCATTCTTCGGCCATAGTTGCACCTACTTCTTGAAAATGTTTTTGTAATGCAGAATTTACTTTTCCTACTTTCATTCCTGCATCAGCTAAAGCTTTTTTGTCAGCTACATTTCCTTTTTTTGATAAATCCCATCCTTTTCTTTCAGCTACGGCAGCTTCTTTCATTACCAACTCTTGAGTTGCCGAGTCTAGCTTGTTCCACGCTCCTCTATGAACAATTATCATATTTTTTGGAAACCATGCGGCTATATCATAAAAATATTTTACTCCATTTTCCCAGATTTTTTTATTTTTACCTGTTGTTGGCGAAGTAATCATACTTTCAACTGCACCGGTTGAAAATGCTTGACTTATTTCTGCGGCTTCAATTTTTGTAGGAGACATACCTGTTAATTCAGCAATTCTTATAGTTGCTGAATTGTATGCTCTAAATTTTAAACCTTTAAGATCTGCCACACTATTTATCTCTTTTTTGCTGTAAAGCCCTTGAGCTGGCCATGGTACAGCATATAAAAATACAAGACCTTTTGCATCAAGGCCTTTAACTATTTCTGGTTTAGAAGCTTTATATAATTTCATAGCATCAGCATATGATGTAGCTAAAAAAGGTTGAGAGTCTATTTCAAGTAACGGGTCTTCTTTCCCTAGTGCTGACATAAATCTCTCTCCAATTTGAGCTTGTCCTGTCCTTACGGCTCTAAAAATTTCTCCACCTTTAAATAATGAGCCTCCTGGGTGAGTAACAATTGTTAGTTTTCCTCCACTTTTTTCACTAACATTTTTTGCGAATTCAGCTGCATTTGCTGAATGAAAATTTCCAGCTCCATACGCAAGAGCCATGTCCCATTTTTCAGCTAAAGAAATGTTTGTTAATAAAAGTAAAGAAATAATAGTACTAATAAAATATTTCATAAATTTCATTTTTCCTCCATTTTTTTTACAAATAGCATCTCATTATGTATTATTAATTAAATCAATATAAAATTTTTCTACATAATGTTGAAAAATTAGCAAAAAGTTACTATTATAATTATATCTTGATTGAAGAGTCCTTAATTTTATTACAGATAATATTTATTGATATTATTTTAGCTGCAGATAATGCAATAATAATTGGTTTAATTGCTGCAAACTTTGTGCCAAAAAATCGAAAGAAGATAATTTTTTGGGGAGTGGTTGGAGCCCTAGTCTTTAAAATATTATTTGCAGTGTTTGCAACGTATTTATTTAAGTTTTATTTTATAAAAATTCTTGGAGGTCTTCTTTTAGTTTGGATAGTAAATGATTTAAGAAAAGATTTATTTGAAATTCAAAAGATAAAAAAACCAAAAAATAAATCAATGGAACCCTCATTTATTAAAAGTATATATAAAGTGCTATTTGCAGATATAACAATTAGCTTTGATAACGTTATTGGAGTTGTTGGAGCTTCAAAAGGCAATTTTGGTTTTATGATTTTTGGATTAGTTTTGTCAGTTATATTAACAGGTGCTTTAGCAACTTATTTGGCCAATTATATTCAAAAGCATTTATGGATCGCCTATATAGGCTTGGCTTTTATTTTAATTGTAGCAATTCAATTAATTATTGGTGGATTAGTTGATTTAGAAATTATAAATATTAATCAAAAGTATATTAAATATTTTTAAATAAATTATTTATTACCAAGTTCCAGTATTTTCCATTGAAGCCCATGGTTCTTTTGGTGCCAAATTTCCTTCTTGAAGAATTTCAACAGAAATTCTATCTGGTGATCGAACAAATGCCATATGACCATCTCTTGGGGGTCTATTAATTGTATAGCCCATATCCTTTAATCTTTGACAGGTCTCATAAATATTATTTACTCTATATGCTAAATGACCAAAGTTTCTTGAACCTTCTCCAAGATTATCTCCATCCCAATTATAAGTTAATTCAATTTCAGCTTTCTCATCATTTGGTGCGGCTAAAAAAATTAATGTAAATCTACCTTTCTCATTTTCCATTCTTCTTGTTTCTTTTAATCCCAATCCTTCACAAAAAAATCTTAGTGAGTCCTTTATGTTCGATATTCTAATCATTGTATGTAAATATTTCATAATATTATTTATAATTAATTATCATTCTAATTCAATAGTGCTTGGTGGTTTAGAGGTAATATCATAAACAACTCTATTAATACCTCTAATATTATTAACTATTTTATTAGAAATGGATTGCATAAAAGATTTTTTAAATTCATAAAAATCAGCTGTCATTCCGTCTTCTGAAGTAATTGCTCTTAACAAACATAAATATTCATATGTTCTATTGTCTCCCATAACACCAACTGTTTTAACTGGTAGTAATGCTGCATACGCTTGCCAAATTTTATGATATAATTTATTTTCTTTTAGAGCTTTTATAAAATAATAATCTGCTTCTTTTAAAATTTTAATTTTTTCCTTAGTTATTATGCCAGGCATTCTAATTGCTAATCCAGGCCCAGGGAAAGGATGTCTATATATAATTTCTTTACTCAAATTTAATTGTGATCCGAGCTTTCTTACTTCATCTTTAAATAAATATTTTAATGGCTCTATAAGTTTTAAATTCATTTTTTTTGGCAATCCACCAACATTATGATGGGATTTTATTTTTGAAGATTGACTTCCAGTTACTGATTTACTTTCAATAAGATCTGGATAGAGAGTTCCTTGAGCAAGAAATTTTACATTTTTTATTTTTTTTGCATATTTTTCAAATATTTTTATAAATAAATTTCCTATAATTTTTCTTTTTTTTTCAGGATCTGAAATATTTTTGAGCTTAGACAAAAACTCCTTTTCAGCATTTACATAGATCAAATTAATTTTTAATCTTTTCTTAAAAGTATTTACTACTTGATTTTCTTCATTTTTTCTTAGCAAACCCGTATTTACAAAAATGCAGGTTAATTTTTTTCCAATAGAATTTGATAGTAATTTGGCCACAACACTACTATCTACGCCTCCAGATAAAGCACAAATTACTTTTGAATTACCAACTTGATTTCTAATTTCTTTGATTATTTTAAATTTTTGATCTTTTGCTGACCAATTTCTTTTTAACTTGCATATATCAATTACAAAATTTTTTAAAATTAATTTGCCTTTTTTAGTATGAGTAACTTCTGGATGGAATTGTATTCCATAAAATTTTTTCTTAGAATTTTCTATTGCACATAATTTTGAATTTGTACTTTTAGCAATAATCCTAAAATCTTTTGGTAATTTAGTGACTTCATCTGCATGGCTCATCCATACAGTACTTTCTTCATTAGAATAAAAATTTTTTGTTAAAATACTATTTCTAACTCTTCTAACTTTTGCAAAACCAAATTCTCTAGTTTTCGATTTTTTGACTTTACCACCTAATTCTTTTGATATTATTTGATGTCCAAAACATATGCCAAGAATAGGTATATTTAGCTTTAAAAGATTTCTATTAAAATTTACTTTTCTAATTTCGTAAACATTTAATGGACCGCCTGATAATATCAATCCTTTAATATTAGATTCTAATTTTTTTTTATTTTTTATTTTTAAGTGACTAATTATTTCACAGTACACTCCAATTTCTCTTATTTTTCTTGCTATAAGTTGAGTAAATTGAGATCCAAAATCAATAATTACGATTTTATCAAGACTGTCTTCAAGACGCATCTTTTTTATCAAATTCTTTAAGTCGACTATTTATTGATGGTATTTTTTCACATAAAGAAGTGCATATTTTTTCGAAATCACTTTTTAACTCTTTTGCTTTCGAAAAATTTGATCTATTTATCTCAATGTCTATTAATAAGTACATAGCCTCTTCATTTCTTGGTTCGAGAAGTAAAGTTGTTTTTATATTTTTTTCTTCTTGATATTTGTCTTCTTCTTTTTTAAAAATTTTTGCCAAATATAAATATGATTTTGCGTCCTTTGGGTTGAAAACAATATTTCTTTGAAACAAAAATTTTGACTCTTCTAATTTTTCTTCATTGTATAGTTTTTTTGCTTCATCAAAAAAATTATTTTCTTTTGCGTTAGCATAAATACTAAGTCCGAAAATTATGAAAATTGATATAATTAATTTTATCATTTAATTACTTTATCTATATTATGTACCATACTTTCATAAAAACCTGCTTTTGTAATTTAAAAAATTTACTTTTCTTTCTTAAATCTTGAACTTTTGCAGATCCCAAATAACCCATAGATGATTTTAAACCACCTACTAATTGATAAATAATTTTTTCAACTGCACCTTTATACTTTACTAAACCTTCAACTCCTTCTGCAACATATTTGGTTGTGTCTTTTTGTTTTTTTTGAAAATATCTATCCGAAGATCCTCTATTCATTGCACCTATTGATCCCATTCCCCTGAAGGTTTTAAACATTTTTCCATTCTTTCTGATAATTTTGCCTGGGGATTCATCTGTTCCTGAAAATAAAGATCCTATCATAACTGCATCGGCACCTGCTGCTAATGCTTTAGGTATATCTCCTGAAAATTTTATGCCTCCATCAGCAATCAAAGTTGTTCTATTTTTTCCAATTGCGCTTCTAACATTCATTATCGCGCTTAACTGCGGAACACCTATTCCTGTAACTAGTCTAGTTGTGCATATTGATCCGGGACCTATTCCAACTTTAATTATATCTACACCCAGTTCTATCAAAAATTTGGTTGCCTCTGCGGTTGCTATATTTCCTGCACAGATAGCGGTTTTCTTTGGTTTTATTTTTTTAATCTTTTTAACTATATCTGCAACCTTTTTAGAATGTCCATGAGCCGTATCAATTACTATAAGATCAATATTTTCTTTTAAAATTTTTTCAGCTCTTTTGTATTCGAGTGGGCTTGTTCCTACAGCTGCACCAACTTTAATTTTTTTTAATTTTACTTTTCTTATTTCGTTAATTTGCTCAACTACATTTAAATTTCTATGTATAATACCTATCCCCCCTTTTTCTGCAATTGAGATTGCCATTTTTGACTCAGTCACAGTATCCATTGCAGATGAAATTATAGGAATCTGCAAAATTAAATTTTTGGACAATTTAGTCTGGGTATTTGCTTCAATAGGTAAAATTTCAGAATAGTTTGGTGCTAACGTTACATCATCGAAAGTAAGGGCTTCTTTTATAGGATCCATATCCATCTATATATGATTCTTATAAAATTTAAAATTAACTATTTAATTTTTTTACAAATAATAAAATTTTCTTTAGAGTCTTTTCTGCTAGCCAAAGGTTTAAATACATTAACTTCTTTAAATTTTTTTTTTGCAGTTGCGACAATTTCGTTAAATGTTGAGCCCATAAATATTTTTGATAAAAAAATACCGTTTATTTCAAGTATTTTACTGGAAAAACTAAGTGCTTTAAGGCTTAGTTCTCCTGTTACTAATGAGTCTAAATTTTTATTTCCAGTTGTATTAACTGCCATATCTGAAATAACAACATGAATTTTTTTTCCGAAATATTCCATAATTTTTTTTTGTTGAATTTCATCTGTAAAATCTCCTTTAATTTGATGTATATTTTTTATTTGTTCCATTTCGTTTAAATCTATTGACAAAATTTTTACATTCTTAAAATTTCTTGCAACATACTGCGACCAACTACCAGGGGCTGCGCCTAAATCTAAAAGACTGATACCATTTTTTAAAATTTTAAATTTTTTGTCTATCTCTTGTAATTTGTACACAGCTCTAGATCTATAGCCTTCTACTTTAGACTGTCTTACGTAAATATCTCTTCTTTGTTTATTTATCCAATTTTTTGAAATTTTATTTTTTCTCAATTATTTCCTGAATCTAAGACTTTTTTCAACTGTATCACCTTCTAAAGTTTTTATTTTTGATATAAAATTTTTATTATTTCGAATGTGATCATTGTTTTTGCCCGCTAAGTGAATGATTCCTATTTTATGATTTGGTAAATATGTTTCTACAAATGTATTCTTTTCTTTATCAAATCTTAAAGCTTCGATTAAAGTCCAATTACAGTAAGCTGGTAAAATTTCAACATCAAGCTTATCTGAATAAATTGTAATATTCATTGCTATCTGTTCTGATCCCCAGATTTTTCCTGATGATAATGCTTTTTTTAAATTTTTTTGCCATACTTCCCAATGTGGAGCGTCCGACTGTAAAGAAAATACGCCTATGTTTAAATGAGGTTTTAGTGCTACTTCTCTTGATATATTTTCTGAAAATCCTGAAGATTTTGCATGTTTATAATTTTGAGATTTAATTCTTGCAAAACTTCCTAACAACCACTCGGCTCTTAAAACTCTTCCATAAGCTCTGTCAGCCGAAGTCGCTATTGCTAATTTTTTATTTTCACATCCTTTTAGGTATAATTCTATTGCTTCCCAAGAATTCACCCAAGCATCAGCATCTATCCACAAATATTTTTTAAATCCTTTGAAATATTTTGGTAAAAATGCTCTTGATACCTGGCTTTTTAACCATTCTTTTCCATTTATCTTAGAGTCTGGAACTTCTATATCCCATTCAGCTTTTTTTATTATATCGACTTTTTTTTCAAGAAATTCTAATTGATCTTTTTTTAAACCAGCGTCTAATATACAAATAGCAATTTCTTTACTTTGGTCGAAACTTTTAATGGAGTCAATTAATTCATCTAATAAATCAAAATAGTTAGCATCAGCTAAGGAGATAATTGCATTTTCTTTCATTTATAATACATCTTCATGATGTTCAATATCATCTTTGTTAATCTTGCTTCTTTTATTAATTATATAGTAATGAGAAGTGCTTATTGGAATAACTAATAGATAAAGTATACCAGAAATAATTAGTGTATTAAAAGTAAAAGTTAATAGTAAGCCAAAATACAAAATTACAACAAATAATAAAAATATCGTTGTGCTTCTAGGTACAACAATTTTTTTTAAAGAATATGTTGGAATTTTGCTTATTAGTAAAATTGATATAGTTATAAATAATATTGGCACTATTATTTGATAATTAGGTTTAAATAATTGAAATTCACTAAAACTATAAATTAAAGGCATAAGAACTAATATTCCACCTGCAGGTGAAGGTATTCCTTCAAAAAAGTTATCCTTCCATGAAGGTTCTCCTCCTGTGTTTATATTGAATCTTGCAAGTCTTAAAGCAACACAAATTACATATATCAAAGATATCAGCCAGCCTAATCTTCCTATTGCTGATAGACTCCAAAAATACATTATAAAAGCAGGAGCCACACCAAAACTAATTACGTCTGTTAAAGAATCTAGTTCTTTTCCTACTTTAGAGGTTCCACTAATTAATCTTGCTATTCTTCCATCTAGTCCGTCAATAATACCAGCGATAATTACTGCTATAATAGAAAGCTCAAATTTTCCATCAAAAGCAAATTTAATAGAGCTTAAACCAATACAAACACCAATTAGTGTTAAAATATTTGGCAGTATAACTCTTGAATTTGTTTTTGAAACTAACTTAATATTTTTATTCTGCTGTTCCATTATATTATTTTTTTGCTATTAAAGTTTCTCCTGCAATAGTTTTTTGATT
>CEUZ01121655.1_pt1 | contig 11860 bp, 16 predicted proteins | sample 361511 | NCBI WGS metagenome assembly CEUZ01 (sample SAMEA2622822, study PRJEB7988) | marine metagenome | biome: marine biome (ENVO:00000447); feature: surface water layer (ENVO:00002042); material: "saline water (ENVO:00002010), including plankton (ENVO:xxxxxxxx)" | depth 5 m
TTAGCCACTTCTTTGGCAGAAGGAAAAACATCTCTTTCAAAGTTAAAGCCTCTAAAACCTTGGTTTGCACTAAATCCTCCATTACATGGTTTCAAGAGGAGTACAAAGAAACTTTATGGACAAAAAGGTGTATTGGGACATAACAAAGAACTTTTAGTAATTGTAAAAAGGATGATGTAATATGGCAACAAGATTAAGAAAGACTAGAAAATTAAGAGGTGGAAGACATATGGGTTGGGGTCAAGTTGCACAACATCGTTCATTTGGTCATAAAGGCGGTCTTGGGCGTTCAGGACATTTGAAACATCTAGCAAGTACAGTAATTAAAGAAGACCAAGATCATTTTGGTCATGAAGGAACACATTCACCACATCCAAGTATAACAAAAGTTTGGGTAAATGTTAGAGATCTGAATGATTTATTTTCTAAATCCGGAAAAAGAGAAAACTCAAAAAATACTTTGGATCTACAATCACTTAAAATTGAAAAATTACTAGGTGGTGGTCAAATTAATACTGCATATACAATCAAAGTAAAACAAGCAACTCCATCAGCTATTGAAAAAGTTAAACAAGCCGGTGGAGAAGTAATTCTTCCTGTACAAAAAACTGAAGAAACAACTGAAGAAAAATCTGAAACTGTAGAAAATAACAATGGCTGAAGGAACTCTAACTGAAACTATACGAAAAATTGTAGCCAAGGCTGAACCATATGTTCCACAAGTTCCAAAACCTAAAAGAAAAATTCCACTACAACAAAAAATTCTATGGACTGCAGGCTGTTTAGTAATCTATCTTGTTATGGGACAGACACCTTTGTTTGGTGCTACTGCACCAGAATTTGATTTCCTTGCATTTGCAAGAGTCATTTTTGCATCTGCACAGGGCTCTCTTGTTGAATTAGGAATTGGACCAATAGTAACTGGTGGTCTATTGATGCAGTTGCTTCGAGGTTCTGATATTTTGAAATTTGATTTCAAAAATCCCGCGGAACGTGGTGTGTTTCAGACTGCAACTAAACTTGTTACATATGTTGTAATTGTTGCTGAATCAATTGTATATGCGATAGCAGTATATGGACCCGGAATTTCTGAGCCGTCTGTAATGTACATACTGATAGGGCAGCTGATGGGTGCGTCGGTTATTGTCATGTTCTTGGATGAAACAATTCAAAAGGGATGGGGATTAGGCAGTGGAATTAGTATTTTTATCATGGCTGGAGTAGCACAACAAATTCTTTGGAGTTTGTTCAGTCCAATGCCGGCAGGAGATGGTGGTGCTATTGGTGTATTTCCGTTCATTGGTCAAATGGCTGCTTATGGTGATGTTGCAGATGCAATTTTCAGATCAAATCAACTGCCGAGTGTATTTGGATTATTTTTAACTGCAGGTATTCTTGCAATTCTTGTATATACACAAGGAATGAAAGTAGAAATTCCAATTGTATCTACAAAGTATAGAGGATTTGCAGCTACTTATCCAATTAAAATGATGTATGTATCAAACATTCCTGTAATCTTAGCATCTGCATTAACAGCAAACGCTGTCTTTCTTGGACAGATGTTTTGGTCACAGTTTAACCCGCGGAATAATAATGCATTTTTGAATATTTTAGCAGAGTTTGATCCTACTAGTCCATCTTCACCAATAGGTGGAATTGTTTACTACATTACTCCTCCAAGAGGTCTTGATATTGTAGCATTAGATCCTATGCGAGGTGTTCTATACGTTCTATTTATGATTGGTATTGTAATTGTGTTTGGAAAACTTTGGGTAGAATTAGGTGGATTATCTCCAAAGAAAGCAGCACAAAATCTTCTCGATGCTGATGTTCAAGTTCCTGGATTTAGACGTTCAAATAAACCAATTGAAACTTTATTGAATAGATACATTCCATCGGTTACAATAATTGGCTCATCAATTCTTGGATTAATTGCTGGCGTCTCAGATATTTTAGGTGTTTTTGGAACTGGAATTGGAATTTTACTCTCAGTTGATATAATTATTAATTACTATAACCAATTAATTAAAGAACAAGTGGAAGTTGTCATGCCACGGTTGGGTGCATTACTTGGTAGAACATAAAAAAATTGTAATTGTTGGAATTCCAGGAGTAGGAAAAACTTCTCTAGTAGAACGTATTGTAGAAATTTTAAAGGCTGACAAACACAAAGCATGTGTTCATAGTTATGGAACAATGATGATGGAACAAGCAACTGAAGATGGTGTTTCTGATAGAGATTCATTGAGAAAATTGCCTGTTTCAGTACAAAAAGAATTACAGAAAAAAGCAGCAGCAAAAATATCTGAGTTAACGGATGATGTTATTTTCATTGATACTCATGCATTTATTTCAACAAAAGAAGGATTTTATCCTGGTCTCCCAAATCATGTAATAGAGATTCTAGAGCCAACTCATTTTATCGCAATTTCTGCTCGTCCAGAAGAAATTTACAATCGTAGGATGAAAGATGATACTCGAAATCGGGATAAAATTTCAATAGAAGCAATAAAAAAGGAATTGGCAGTACAAGATGCAATGCTATCCAGCTGTTCAGTCTTATCAGGTTCACCAATGAAAGTAATTTTAAACAATGAAGGAAAGATTGATGAAGCAGCAAATAATGTAATAGAAGCAATAGGTGTTTAAATGGAAATAAATTTTATACTAAACTTCATTGATGTAGTTTTCCTACAAATGGATTTCTTTGGAATGAGAGAAGGTCCATTAGGTAGTGATGATCCTATGATCAAAGGATTAATACTTTCAATGTTTGCTGTAACAGGATTTGGGATTTTACTTAATCTGATAAATTCTTCAATTAGACGAAAGATGGTTGATCAAGTTAAATGGAGAAGAATTACAAAAGAAGTTCGATCTTGGCAAAAAGAAAGAATGGCCGCATTTAGATCAAAAGATCAAGCAAGAATTGCATCTGCAAATAAAAAATCAGCTTACATGAATAAAATGAATATGGAGATGATGCAGATGAATATTAGACCAATGATGATCACAATCATTCCACTAATGCTAATTTTTTATTTTGTACTTCCAGAATTATTTTCATATACAGTTGCAATTTCACCAATTCCGTTAAATGTAATTCCTGGAGATTGGTTTGAACTAACTTGTACTGCATTAAAAGTGGAAGAGACATCATACTGTGGTGAAGAAAATGCATTATATCTATGGGCTTGGTATTTCTTATCATCCATAGCATTTAGTGGATTAATTATGAAGATAACAAAAACTCAAATGGATTTAGGATAATTTGTCAAAATCCATTGTAGTGTCTGGTCCACCTGCTATTGGAAAAACTACAATTGCAAAAGGGTTAGCTAATGAATTTAATCTAAATTATCTTAGCGGTGGTGACATTTTAAAAGAATTAGCAAGCGAACAAGGTTTCTCTTCTAGTGGAGATGATTGGTGGGACACAAAAGATGGGATGAAATTTCTTAATCAAAGAAAAATTAATCCTGAATTTGATAAAAAAGTTGATGAAAAACTAATTCAATTATTCAATAATGGTAATATAGTAATTACTAGTTATACACTTCCTTGGTTAATTGATAATGGAATTAAACTATGGCTTGCAGGAAGTTTTGAAAATAGTGCAAAAAGGATGCATAATAGAGACAATATGGAAATTTCTTCAGCACTAGATGTAGTTAACAAAAGATTTAATGAAAATAAAATTATTTACAAAAATTTATACAATTTTGAATTTGGGAATGATCTTTCAGTTTTTGACAAAATTATTCAGACCGATGGTTTAGATGCAAATCAAGTACTCGAAATTGCAAAATCTGTTGTGAGAGATTTTCTATGACACTTAAACAATTAAAGAATTTAGTAAAGATCGATGACGATGTAACTAATCCTGATTATGGGATATTTTATGATAAAAGATCTATGAAACAACTTTTGGATTATGGACTTATTTTGGTCGATAAACCACCTGGTCCAACAAGTCACGAAGTGGTTGCCTGGATAAAGAGAATTCTAGAGATAGAAAAAGCAGGACATAGTGGCACACTTGATCCACAAGTTTCAGGAGTTCTACCACTTGGTCTGGGTGAAGGAACAAAGGCTTTGGGTGTTTTACTATTGGGACCAAAAGAATATCATGCACTAGGAAGATTACACTCATTACCATCTAAAGAAAAACTAGAACAAATTCTTGAATTATTTAAAGGAGAGATTTTTCAAAAACCACCTCAGCGTTCTGCAGTTGTGAGGCAAACTAGAACTAGAACAATTTATGAATTAGAATTATTAGAACAAAAAGAAAGATTAATTCTTTTGCGTGTTTTATGTGAAGCAGGAACATACATTAGAAAATTATACTATGATATTGGAGAATTGCTAGGACCTGGTGGCTCAATGATTGAATTACGACGTTCTAGAGTTCATCAGTTTAACGAAGAAAATCTTGTAACCATGCATGAATTAGCTAATGCATATGCTGATTGGAAAGAAAACAATGATGATTCAAAACTTTCAAAAATGGTTCTTCCTATTGAAGAAACACTTAGTGAAATTAAATCTGTTGTTATTAGAGACTCTGCAATTGATTCTATGTGTCATGGAGCACAACTTGCAATTCCAGGAATATTGGAAATATCACCTTATCTTGAAAAAGGTGATTTAGTTGGAATTTATTCCCAAAAAGGAGAGATTGTTGCATTAGCAGAATCACTATTATCTGAAAATGAAATTAAAGAGAAAACAAAAGGCTATGCATTTCAAACAAAACGTATAATCATGAAACCAAATACATATCCTAAAAATTGGCGCACAAGTACTTCAAAAGAATAGATATTATGTTTCCCAAAGCACTAATTTTTGCAATTGTATTGGGGTCTGTTTCTGGACCACTTTTTGGCATTTTTTTGTATGAATTTGGTATAGAAGAGCAGTTAGTATTCATTGATGGCACTTCACTTTCAATTGTCACTGAAAAAATAAATTTTGAATTAGGCGAATTAATATCAATTAGAATTGTAAATTCTGGAACTGAAAAATTACAATTTTCTGATTCATCATATGGCTTAGTAATAAAACAATTAGATGGAATTCCAGTGTTTGAACCAGAATCAGTACAAACACTAGTTTCGTTAGATTCTCATCAAGAAAAAAAAATCCTTTGGAAACAATTAAAAAATAATGGTGAGCCCATACTTGAAGGTGTGTACAAAATTTCAGTAAAGGCAAATACAATCAATGGCGATGTCATAGAAAAAATCGTCACTGTTAATATATTCAAATAAATATAATGCATTTTTATAATATAATTAAAATTATCATTTAGCGAAAGCTAATGCCGAGGTCGCCTAGCCTGGTAGGGCGCGCGCCTGGAAATCTATATACCATAAAGCGCGTTCTCGCAAGGGATCGAGAGTTCAAATCTCTCTCTCGGCGCCATCTTTAATTTAAGATTAATGATTCTATACCACTGTATATTGGAAAAATTTGATTTTGCAATAATAGGTGGAGGAATTTTAGGAACTACAATTTCATATTGGCTGTCTAATCTTTATAATTATAAAATCTGTGTTATAGAAAAAGAATCAGATGTTGCACAACATACTAGTGGAAGAAATACTGGTGTTATCCACACACCATTTTATTTAGATCCAGAAAAGAAAAAAATTTTTGCGAGAACTGCAAAACTTTCTCATGATTTATGGAAAAAAATTGCATCAGAAACTTCTGCACCATGGAGTGAAGTAGGAACAATAGAAGTAGCAATTGATGAAAATCAGCATAAAACATTAGAAAAATATCAAACTTGGGGAATAAAAAATGGTGTTTCTGAAGAAAATCTTGTACTACTAGACAAAAATGAATTAAAGCAAAAAGAAAAAAATATTGAGTGTTATTCAGGATTATTTTGTAAAACTGATGTATCAACAGATTATTCATTTCTGACGAAAGAAATTCAAAAAATTGCAGAAAAAAATTCCACTAAATTTTTATTTGAAAAAAATGTCGAATCATTTCATATTAAAGATAATTCAACTCAAATAAATTTCAAAGATGATTCAAACATTCAATGTCAATACATGATTAATTGCTCCGGAGGTAATTCTCTAGATATAGCAAAACAATTTGGTCTGTTTCAGTTTCATACTGATTTACATTTTCGTGGTGAATATTGGATTGCGGAAAAACAATATGCTGATCTTGTTAAAACAAATATTTATTCTGTAGCACGTCATCCAGAATTTCCTTTTCTAGATCCACATTGGATTAAAAGAGCTGATGGGAGTACAGAAATTGGTCCTAATGCAGTTCCAGTTCCAACTCCTGAAACTTATGAGGGATTTGTAACTGATATCCCTTCAACAATATCAAAACTTGGAGAAATTCTTTCTGGTGGAGCAAAAAAATTATTTTTGAATCCAGATTTTTTATCATTAATTTCACATGAATTTAGAAGCTCTATTTCTAAAGATGCAATGATCAAACGAGTAATGAATTTCATTCCAACATTAAAACCAGAATATTTTTTAAGAAAAGGAACTGCTGGAATTCGTACACCGATTATTTCTCCTGAAGGAAATTTCATAAATGATGTTTTAGAACGTGAAGGTGTTAATTCATTCCATATATTAAATTATAATTCTCCTGGAGCAACTGGCGCACCTGCATATTCCGCTTTAATAATAAAAAAATTACAAGAAAAAGGAATTCTTAAACAATCAAACTCTCAAAAAAATTCACTTTGGGATTTTAATTTCATAATAGATGAGATTTAATATTCCTTCAAAAAACATGATTTATGCTACCAGATCGATGCTCGGTTAAACAAAATGGAAGAGATTGCGTTAATCCTCCAGAATTTGTTGTAGAAATAAAACACGATTCTGATTCATATATGGTTGGAATTACTTGTGAAAAACATAGAAATTCTGTATCTAAAAAAATTACTGAACTCCAAAAAATTGGGAAAATTCCAAAAGGAACATTAGAATTTCAAAAACTAAAATCAGTTGGAACTGATTGTGTAAAAGGTAATCCAGAAGAATTAATACAATTAGATTAAACTGAATAAAGTAATTTCTTTCCTTGTAATCCACGAAGTAAATTTTCAGCAGTAATTTCAGACATTTTACTTCTTGTTTCTTCAGTTGAACTTCCAATATGTGGGGCTAAAACAACATTTTCTAATTTCAATAAACTATTACTTTTTGATATTGGTTCTGTTTCAAAGACATCTATACCTGCACCCAGAATATGTTTTTTCTTTAGTGCATTAATCAATGCAATTTCATCAACCATTTTTCCTCTAGATGTATTAATTAAGAATGAAGTTTTTTTCATTTTTTTAAAAACTTTTGAGTCTATCAAATGATGTGTTTCTTTATTGTATGGAACATGAAGTGTAATAATATCAGATTCTTTGATTAATTTATCTAATGTCAGATATTTTGCTTTTAATCGTTTTTCAATATTTTTTGTAACATGTTTTCTATTATGATAGACAACTTTCATTCCTAAACCTGTAGCTTTTCTAGCAACTTCTTTTCCAATTCTACCCATCCCAATAATTCCCAATGTTCTTCCGGAAACTTCGATTCCTGTATAATCATATGCACCAAATACCTCTTTCCAGAGTTTCTTACGAATAATTCTATCACCTTCGGTAATTCTTCTCAAAAGATCTAAAATCATTCCTATTGTCAATTCTGCAGTTGCATTTGTCAAAACTTTTGGAGTGTATCCTATCGTAATTTTTTTGCTTTTTGCAAATTTAATATCAATATGATCGTAGCCAACACTAAATGTGCTAATTGAACGTAAATGTTGACCATTTTCAATTATTTCATGATCAATTGTATCATATGGATGACAGATTAACCCATCTACATTTTTAATATTTTTTAAAAGAATTTTTTTTGGTATTGGAATTCTACCTGAATGAACTTTAAGATTACAACTATTTTGAATTTTGGCTAATGCCGACTTATGTAATCGCCTTGTAGCAAATACATTGTATTTTTTTTCCATATAATATGGGGTCAATATATTCATAATATTTAATCATACCAAATGTGTATTATCAAATAATTCTAACAAATAATTATTAGACAGTTTTTTCCTTTTTTAATAATGAATATTATAGATGTTAACAGGATCTTTAGAAAATCAATAATTAATGAATTTTTCATTCCAGAATTAACCAAATTAGATTTTAAAAAATCTAATGTAAAACATCCCGAAATTAATACTGATGGTCTAATGCAATCAAATTTGCTTCATATTTTTTTTGATGTTGAAACTGGAAATGATTATCCAGATGGTGATGAGTGGTTTATTACAGAATTCTTATTTCCATATCAAATGAAATTACCTGATAATCTTAAAGGAACAGATTATTTTACAACCATTTCTGTAGAGAATGGAAAAAATTTTTGGCATCACCGTGAATTAATTCGTTACAAATACGGTAAATCGAAAAAATTAGATGAATCTCTAACATTCATTGACACAAAATACAAAGAATTACATGAATTATTAGAACCACTTGAAAAAGAAATTAAGTAATTAGTTTCCAACCATTTTCTGAATTAGTAAATTTTTTAGTGTCTGTTACAACAATATTTAATCTCCATCTTGCAGCATTCTGATCAAAATTATAAATGACTTTTTTTACTCCATTTGGAATTTTCCCAGGTTCTAAGTGATAAGGAAGTAATTCAACCACAAAATCTATCTTTTCTACAGACATTCTAAACCATTCACTTTTATCTGATTCAATAACAAAAGAAATATCAGGTTCACCTGAAAAATTTAATTCAATATATATTGCTTTTCCATTACCACGTCTTCGTTTCATTTCTTTAAAGACTCCTTTCAATCTTTCCCACTCTTTAAAATTAAACCATTGAAAAAATTCTTCATTAAAAGAGTATGGGAAAAAAATTTCAAGACGACTCACAAATTTATCTTCATATGTATTTTCTATTTCTTCACCGTCTGTAGTAAATCTTTTTTCCAAAATACTAGTCATCACATTCATCTCCCATGGTGAAATTCCATAGTGTCTTAAAAGTAATGTCGGTATTTCCTGTGACACGTAATCTATTCTTTTGATTAATAATTAAAGCTTCAAATTGTATGAAGATATTTCCACAGATACATTAAGCCTACAGTACTAATCATGAATAACATCGGTTTCCAGGCAAAAACTGGTATGTCTGGCGTGATTAATTTTATCTTATAATCGTCTATAACTTTTTGAACAATTTTACTTATTCTCTTATTTAGTATATTGTACTGAATTCCATTTTTCTTTAAAATTTCTTCAATTTCATAAATTACTGCAGTTCTTTGACTAAACAAATGTTGTAAATAATCTCTAGAAATTTCAACTTCACCTTGAATAGAAATACTATCTTTTGTGTTATTGAATAATCTTACATGCATTTCCCATGGTTTTTTCAATTTTAATGAAAGTCCATGTCCAATTTGATCTTGTTGTTTATGTTCAAATTTCACTGTTGTAAATCCTTCATTGAATAAAATTCTTCGAATTTTTTCTGCATTCTCTTTTACGATTAAGTGTAGATCTTCAACACCTGTTTTTTTATCAACTAAAATTTTTTTGTTGCCTTCATTTACGGTAATGATTTTTGGATATTTTGTTGAATATTCCATGTAGTAGATAAAAAATTCTCATATTTAATACTAATTTGAATAACAAATATTCATTAAATAATGTGTTTTTTAAAAAATGTGAAAACAGATTCTATTTCAAATATTTTAAGAAATTACGATTTATGCTCATATTGTATTAACCGCTTAATGCCTAAAAATTTTATAAAAAAAGATTCATTACAAATCAGGAAAAAACAATTTAAAAAAGCTAAAAAAGAATTAATTAAAAAATGCTTTATTTGTAAAAATATTTTTGAAAAATTAAATCCCGTCTTAAATAATATATACGAAAAAACTTCTAATTATGATTTCAAAACATTCCAAATTGGAATAACCTTGCAGCCATCATTTCTAGATAGAGATGATTTTATACGATCCAAATTGAAGATACATGGAACGGAAAATATTAAATTTGGTATTTTAACTGAGTTATCAAAAAAAATTTCTCAAAGAACATGTTCTGTAAGAGAAATAAATGAACCTGATTTATTTATTGAAGTAATTCTGAAAGATGAGTCATGTACAATTCGTTCTAAACCTGTATTTGTATACGGTCGTTACAATAAAACAGTAAGAAATTTACCGCAGAAAAAAAATATATGTAAAAAATGTAGTGGCATTGGATGTCATAATTGTGGATTTAATGGAGTGTTAAATGAAATTAGTGTGGAGAGTAAGATCTCAAATTTTTTAAAATCTAAATTTGAATGTAGTACAATTAAAATTAATTGGATTGGGGGTGAAGATCAATATAGTCTTGTTCTAGGGAACGGTAGACCATTTTTTGCAAAATTAAATAATCCAAAAAAAAGAAATTATGTATTAAGAAAAAAATCTGATCAAAGAGGAATATATCTCTCAGAATTGAAAAAATTAAAACACCAACCTAAAGGTTTTATTCCATTTAAATCTGAAGTGGATATCACTGTTATTTCTAAATCTCCTATCAACTTGTCAAAATTAAAAAAATTAAAAATTCTAGAAAAAAATCAGGTTCAATTTGTTTCAAAAGGTAAAATGATTTCAAAAAAAATTTATCATATAAATTATAAGAAAGTTGGGAATAATACATTAAATCTTAATCTTTTACTTGATGGTGGAATTCCTATTAAATCATTAATTGAAACAAATGATGTCACACCTAATATTTCCCATTTATTGGAAAATATCTGTAGATGTAAAAAATTTGATTTCAAAAGAATTCTTATCTGAATAATATGCTTTTTTATACTAAATTCTAAAAAATTAATATGAATCCACTCCAGAAAGTTTCTGATTCATTTGAGGATGGTCATATACATCAGCAAATTTTTGAATTGATTAAAAAACGATTTCCAATTGTTGAAGAAGGAATTTCTAGAATTGAAAAGGCTTCATCAATCAAATATCCAATTTACTATGTAGAACCGGCTGTAATTGTTTCAGGGACTCAAAATTCACTTGATATAGGAATTCTTTATGCTAGAACAATTCCTCTTGTTGTAAATGATACTATTCAAGTTGTAATACAGATTTCTGCACCATTAGTAGCATATGGTCTTAAGGGGACAATACATGCAATTTTGGCACATGAATTTCTTCATTATCTTGAATTAGTTACACGTTTGTCAAAAAATGAATTATTATCTGACGAAATTTCTAGTAATTTATTTGAAAATGTTTATTCTGATAATTCAAAATTGTTAGAGCCTAGAAGTGTTTTTTCAGATACTACATTACTTTCACATATCACAAAAAGATTCCCATCTGGTTTTCGTGATTATAAATTAGAAGATAAAGTAATCAAATTTTGGATTCAAAATAAATTACCTACATTAAAAATTTCATTAGATACTAATACCATAAAATTAAACGCTATAAAATTATCAAACATTAAATTTGATGAATTACTGTTACAACAATTAGAAATTATAAAAACTAAAAATACAAGGCTTAGAAAGAAGAGAATTTATTAAATAAATTCAGTATCTCCACATTTTCCACAGGTTCTTCTATTTTTATGTTCAGACATAAAGACACCTTTTCCACACCGTACACAATTTTTTCTTTCTCTTGTTACTTTATCATTATCTACTTTGTAATACTGACTTATTTTTGGGCTAACACCTTTGTGACCTTTTTTCTCTATAGGCATTATTGATTCTCCCCTTCAGCTTTTACTTCTTCAGCAGGTGCTTCAGCTTTTACTTCTTCA
>CEUZ01129211.1_pt1 | contig 11855 bp, 14 predicted proteins | sample 361511 | NCBI WGS metagenome assembly CEUZ01 (sample SAMEA2622822, study PRJEB7988) | marine metagenome | biome: marine biome (ENVO:00000447); feature: surface water layer (ENVO:00002042); material: "saline water (ENVO:00002010), including plankton (ENVO:xxxxxxxx)" | depth 5 m
CTTTGTACTTTTTGAACACCGTATGCAATTAAAAAGAATGGAATTACTAAATTTATAATTCCGATTGTAGCGAACCAATGCCAATCTTTTGAAAAAGCTTCTATCTTGATTTTTTTTATATAACATAAAAGAACTACAGGAATTGCTCCAAAAAAAATTCTAAGAAATGCAATAGTCAATGGGCCATATGAATAAGTGGCTATTTTAATATTAAAAAATGCAGATGCCCATATTAAAGCTAAAATTGTAAGTAAAAAATAGTCAAAAATATTTGTCTCTCTCATTCTGATATTTCTTCCTCCGATCCTTTTGTGATTTCAATTAATTTTTCATAGGTAATTTTAAATACACAATTAGGGTGTCCTGCAGCAGCAAAAATGTACGGGAATCTATTTAAAGACTTATCTACCAAAATATCTAATTTGACTGTGTGGGCTACTGGTGCAACACCCCCAATAGAAAAACCTGTATTTTTCTTAACTTCTTCTGCGTTAGCCATAGAAACATCTTTCTTTTGTAAAATTTTTTTTAATTTATTTAAAGAACATCTTCTATCCCCAGCAATTAAGCAAATTAAAAAACTTCCCTCGGCCTTGAATAATAAGCTTTTAACAATCGCCCCTACTTCACTTTTTAATGAATGTGCTGCATCCTTGGCTGTTCTAGCAGAAGAATCTAAAACTAAAACCTCAAGGTTAGTATCAAACTTTTTAATAAATTCTTGAACTCTTTTTACTGAATTTTTACTTAGTAAATTTTCCATATTTTAATCTTTTTAATCCGTTTGGTATGCCTCTTATCATATCTTCAGATATTAGCCCTTTACCGTATTTTCTAGCAATATCTCCGTGTAACCACACTGCGGCACAACCTGCTAAAAAAGGACTCATTTTTTTTTCTCCAATTAAACTAACAATAAATCCGCTCAAAACATCGCCTGATCCAATTACAGCTAATTCGGGTGATGAATGATAATTAATAACAATTTTTTTATCATAAGAAAGAATTACGGTATTTGGACCTTTTAAAACAATATTTGATTTAATTATTTTGCTAGCTTCTCTAATTTTTTCAATATTAGAAATTTTTTTTTTAATTTTAGGGAAAATTTTATTAAATTCCGCAATATGTGGAGTTATAATTTTATTTTTATCAAGCAATGAATATAGGGATTTCAAGTCATTTTTAAAACAAGTTAAAGCGTCTGCATCTAAAACAACATATTTGACTTTTTTAAGGATTAGCTTTGTAACTTCTTTTGTTTTTCTATTAGAACCTGCTCCTGGACCTATAAGAATTGATGTAATCTTTTCCCTATTAAGAAATTTTTTTAATTCATGAATGTTATTAATTTCCACCTTTAAAGTAGATGGAAATTTAACTGAATATGTCTGTATCGTATTCTTTGAACATATAATTTTAATTGAACCCGTCCCAACTTTTAAAGCTGAAAGCGAAGATAGTATAGTCGCTCCAATAAACTCTTTTTTTCCTCCATATATAACTACTCTTCCGCGACTATATTTGTGACCAGAAATTTTTTTCCATGGAAAATGTTTTATCCATAAATTTGGGGTATTTTTTGTTAATTTGTACCTATGTGTGTTTTGCATAACTGGCATATAATAAAATCAGTTCATTTAATCATTTAGTTCGGTATAGGTACAACTATAAAGTTTATATAAATACAAAATTTTTAGTAAAACAAAGGAAAAATATGAGTGCTAGTAAAGTTTTAAAATTAATGAAAGAAAAAGAAGTTGAGTATGTAGATTTAAGATTTACAGATCCTAGGGGAAAACTTCAACATTTAACCATGGACGGAAAAATGGTCGATGAAGAAATGTTAAATGAAGGTGTTTTTTTTGATGGTTCATCAATAGCTGGATGGAAAGCTATTAATGAATCAGACATGATATTAAAACCTGATTTGGCAAGAAACGTGATAGACCCTTTTACTACTCATACTACTTTAGTTTTATTTTGTGATGTTTTGGATGCTGTTAAAAAGAATCCATATGAGCGTGACCCCAGAAGTACTGCTAAAAAAGCTGAAGCTTATTTGAAAAAAACCGGCATAGGAGATAAAGCCTATTTTGGACCTGAAGCAGAATTTTTTGTATTTGATAGTGTAAAATTTAAAAATGACATGAACGAAACTGGTTTTAAAATTGATAGTGCCGAAGGCCCTTATAATTCCGGAAGAGATTATGAAACTGGAAATATGGGTCATCGTCCAGGTATAAAGGGTGGATACTTTCCTGTGCCTCCGGTTGATTCTGCTCAAGACATGAGAGGAGAATTTTTAAAAGCTCTTAAAGATATGGGAATTAAAGTTGAAAAACATCATCATGAAGTTGCGCCAAGTCAACATGAACTAGGAATGTATTTTGGAACATTAACTGATCAGGCTGACAATATGCAGCTTTACAAATACGGCGTTCAAATGGTCGCTCACTCATTTGGAAAGACTGCAACATTCATGCCAAAACCAGTAAAGGGGGATAATGGTTCAGGTATGCACACTCATCAATCCTTATGGAAAGGAAGTTCTGCATTGTTTGCGGGAAATAAATATGCTGGATTATCTGATACAGCATTACATTATATTGGTGGAATTTTAAAACATGCAAAAGCAATAAATGCCTTTTCAAATTCAACTACCAACAGTTACAAAAGATTAATACCAGGTTTTGAAGCACCTGTCTTACTTTGCTACTCAGCTAGAAATAGATCAGCTTCATGCAGGATACCAATAACCTTAAGCAAAAAAGCTGCAAGATGCGAAATAAGATTTCCTGACGCTGCTGGAAATCCATATTTAACATTTGCCGCTATGTTAATGGCTGGTTTGGATGGAATTAAAAATAAAATCAATCCAGGAAAACCAATTGATCAAGATTTATATGCTATGCCAGAAAATGAAGTAAAAAATATTCCTACTGTTTGTGGATCTTTAAGAGAGGCAATGGAAAGCTTAGACAGAGATAGGAAATTTTTAACTCAGGGAGATGTTTTTACCGATGATCAAATTGATGCTTACATAGCTCTAAAATTTGAAGAAATTTACAAACTCGAACATACACCTCATCCTATGGAGTTCGAAATGTACTACAGTTGCTAATATTATTTTTTGCTCTTTAGAATTTTTTCGTCAGCGATCTTATTCTTGTTTACACCTTCTTTAATAGTGTAATCTAAAGTTCCATGAGCACCAGCCTCGACTGCTTTTCGCTGAGTTCTAAACAACGTTTTTTCTTTAGCTTCCTGAGCTAACTTATTTGCATGTTTTCCCAAATGTTTAACGTCTCTCATATATTAATATTATATACAATTTTGAATTGAGCAGCAATATAGATTTAAATTTTAAAAGATTCTCCACACCCGCAACGCTCTGTTTCATTAGGGTTTTTAAATACAAATGATGAAGAAAGTTCCTCTTCTTTGTAATCCATTTCAGTACCTAAAAGATACATAATTGCTTTTGGATCAATTAAAACTTTTACTCCTTTATCTTCAATAATTTCGTCATTTGGATTGCTTTTTTTTGCATACTCCATAACATAAGACATTCCGGCACATCCTCCTGATGATACGCCTACCCTAACACCAATTATTGGATCTTTAGCTTTAGCAATAATCTGTTTAACTCTTTGTGCAGCCCTATCGCTTAATGTTATTGCTTGTTTGTTCATAAATTCAATTCTAATTTAGCTGCTTCCGACATTTTGTCTTTACTCCACGCTGGCTCCCAAACCAAATTAAGATTTACATCGGAGACATCTTCTAATTTCATTATACTGTCCTTAACCTGTTTTGGCAAACTTTCTGCAACTGGACAATTAGGTGAAGTGAGTGTCATGTCTATATTAACTTTATTTTTATCATTTATCTCTATTTTATAAATTAATCCTAGCTCATAAATATTTACAGGAATCTCAGGATCATAAATTTTTTTTATTTCTTCAATTACTTTTTTTTCAATTTCTTTCATCAGTCTATAGCTTCAGTATTTACTTCTTCTTTTTTTTCTTCAATTGCAGATGTTAGCGTATGCCATGCCAAAGTAGCACATTTTACTCTCATTGGGTACTGGTTTACACCAGACAAAGACATAATTTTGGTTTTTTGATCTTCACTTAAATCGTTAGATTTTATCTCTGTTGCATTTTTAATCATATTTAAAAAATCAATTACTGTTTTTTTTGCTATTGTTGCAGATTGTCCCTTTACTAACTCTGTCATTATAGAGGTTGAAGCTATAGAAATTGCACATCCACTTCCTTCGAAAGTTAAATTTTCAATTTTTCTTTCTTTATTTAATTTTAAATAAATTTGAACTTGATCTCCACAAAGCGGATTGTGGCCTCTGGCCTTGTGTGTATACATTTCACACTTACCAAAATTTCTTGGACTTTTTCCGTGCTCTAATATTATATCCTTATACAATTCTTTTAAATCCATTAATTAAAACCAAATACTTTCCTACAATTTTCTATAGCATTACATAGTACATCTATATCATCTTTATTATTATAAATTCCAATAGAAGCTCTTGCAGTTGCATTTAATTTTAATCTCTGATGTAAAATTTGGCAACAATGATGTCCTGCTCTAATTGCAACACCTTCTTCGTCGACTATGGTTGATATATCGTGGGGGTGGATTCCTTTAATTGTAAATGAAATTACTCCAATTTTATTTTTTGGATTACCTATAATATTTACTGAATTTATTTTTTTTAATTTTTCAATAGCATAATTTGTAATTTCTTTTTCATGATTAATTATATTTTTAATACCTATATTCTCAATAAATTTAATAGATTCGTTGAATGCCACGACTTCAGCTGTGGGCATTGTCCCGGCTTCATATTTTTCTGGTAACGATGCAAAAGTAATATTATCTTTTGTGACTTCATTAATCATCCCTCCTCCTCCTATGTAAGGAGGTAATTTTTCTAACCATTTTTTTTTTGCATATAAAATTCCAACACCTGTTGGTCCATAAGCTTTGTGACACGAAATCGCATAAAAATCACAATCTAAATCTTTAACATCAATCTTTAAATGTGCTGTGCTTTGACATCCATCAACTAAAACTGGGATATTTTTTTTTTTTGCAATCTCCACAATCTCTTTAATGGGTACTATAGTCCCAGTTACGTTTGAAACATGTGTTATTGCAATTATTTTTGTTTTTGAAGAAATTAATTCACTTAATTTTTCTATTTGGATATCACCATTATCATTGATTGGAATAAATTTAATAATGGCTCCTTTATTTTTTCTTAAATAATGCCAAGGTACGTAATTTGAATGATGTTCTAATTCAGATATTATAATTTCATCACCACTTTCAATATTTTGCTGACCAAAAACTGATGCTACTAAATTTATTGATTCGGTTGCATTTTTTGTAAAAATTATTTCTTCTCTTGAAGCAGCATTTATATATTTTTTTATATTCATTCGTGTTTCTTCAAATTTATTAGTTGCATTAATTGCAAGTGAATGAATGCTTCTTCCAACATTTGAAAACTCGTTTTTGTAAAAATTATCCAAAGTGTTTATTACACTTAAAGGTTTTTGTGATGAGTTTGAGCTATCAAGATAAATTAAAGGTTTTCCATTTATTTTTTTGGAAAAAATTGGAAATTGTGATCTTACAGAATTAATATCCATTTAGCTGCTCCTCTAATTTATTTTCAATAAATTTTTTAATTGATGAACTTTTAATGAATTCAATTATGTCATTCAAAAAACCTTTTACTAGAAGTTTGGAAGCAGCCTTTTTGTTTAAGCCCCTAGTCATTAAATAATGCAGTGAATTCTCGTCTATACTTCCAGATGCTGATCCATGTGTACATTTAACATCGTCAGCATAAATTTCTAACTCAGGTTTAGAGTTAAATTCCGAATTTTCATCTAGTAATAAAGCTTTGCTTAGCTGATAAGCATCAGTCTTTTGAGCTATATCTTTTACAAAAATCTTTCCTTGAAAAATACCTTTACTTTCAGAGTTTAAAACATTTTTAATTTTTTGAAAACTTTTAGAATTGGGAAACATATGATTTATGCGAGTTTTTATTTCTTGATGTTCATTTTTATTTAAAAAAAGACCAGAAAATATACTGCAATTAATTCCTTCTCCAAGTAAATCGCATTCAATATCAAATTTATTAAATTTTAATCCGGAAGAAAAAATAAAATTAGAGTAATCAGAATTATTAAATAACTTATTTTTTACAAACTTATGAAAGATTCCATTACTTTTATTATTTTGTATAATTAAATTTCTAAATTTTGAGTTTTTTCGAACAATTAAATTTTCAAAGCAATTATTAACAAATTTATATTTTGACTTATTAATAGTATAATCGATAATATGTACTTCTGAATTTTCACTAATTTCTATTTTATTTTTACTATTTATAATTTTATCCTTCGTATCATTAGTAAAAGTATTATAAATGATTAAAGTTTTTTTGAATTTGTAATTGTCTTTAACCTCTAGGCTAAAACCATTATCAGCAAAAGCGTGATTTAAAAATACTAAGGGGTTTTTATATGTTTCATTATCAATACTTTTATCGTAAGAACTTATTTTAATTTTGCTTTCATCTTCGTGTTTGAAATTACTTGAATAAAAACTACCATTAACAAGATAAATATAATTGTGCTCAAAATCTTTAAGCAAATTAATTTTGACTTTTTTGGTTGATAAACTTTTAATATTTAATTTTTTAAAGTTAGAACTAATTATGTTATTAAAATCAGAAAACTTCCAATCTTCGAGTTTTTTATTTGGAAATCCCGTAGTTTGGAAACGTTTTAAATTTTTTATCCTAAAATTTTTTTCTTCTGATGAGATGTTATTTATTTTATCAATCTGTTTAGAATTGAATTGAAAATTTTCTATCATTTTAATTTAGCTTTTGATATCCAGTTTTTTCTAATTCTTGGGCAAGTTCACTACAACCAGTTTTAACAATTTTTCCATCTGATAATACATGGACAAAATCTGGTTTAATATAATCAAGAAGTCTTTGATAATGAGTTATAACTAAAAAAGATTTTTTTTCATTTCTAGATGTATTGACACCTTTAGCAATAATTTTTAGGGCATCTATATCCAAACCTGAATCGGTTTCGTCTAAAATTGCTAGCAACGGATCCAAAAGTTTCATTTGTAAAATTTCATTTTTTTTCTTTTCGCCTCCAGAAAAACCAACGTTTAACTGCCTTGATAAAAACTTTTCATCTATACCCAATTCTAAAGATTTCTCTTTAACCAACTTTAAAAATGACAATGAATCTAATTCTTTTTCCCCGTTTGCTTTTCTAACAGAGTTAAGGGATGTTTTAAGAAAATTATTTGTGTTAACACCAGGAATTTCTATAGGATATTGAAATGCTAAAAAAATTCCTTTTTGTGCTCTTTTCTCCACAGGAATTTCTTTTAAACTTTTTCCTTTAAATTTTAATTCTCCGCTGACATCATAACCATTTTTTCCAGATAAAACGTTAGCAAGAGTACTTTTTCCAGAACCATTAGGGCCCATAATAGCATGTAGCTCTCCCGGATTTATTTTTAGGTTTAAGCCTTTTAAAATCTCCTTTTTATTTATAGCAGCTTTTAAATCATTAATTACTAACATTTTTTATTTTTCCCATCATCATTTCAATCATTTCGTAAAAACCAGTTTTTCTATTCATTGTAAGTAATTCATCCATTTTAATTTTTTTAAAGTGTTCAGTTGTAATATTTTTTGCTTCATTGATTGGAGATGAGTTAAAAATATCTAAAAGTACATAAGCATAACCACCCGCTACCATGGCATTTGTCCACGCTTTAAATTTTCCATCTTCCCAATCAACAAATAAATCAAATTGGCATCTCTTTACACGATTCTTTTCAATTCTTTTTTTTTCACTTAGTGGATTTTCATTTATTTTTTTTCCTAATGAAATTAACCACCTGTAGACTTCCAAGCTATCTATTGCCTGGAGTGATTGAATGTTATTTTTGTACTCTGTAAGTTTATTATCAATAGTCATATTTATTTTTTAAATAAAGTATTAGGGTTTTTCATAGTTTTGATTTCCATACAGTTACCATTAGGATCCTCGACAAACATAGTTTCCTGCTCCTTTTCTTCTCCTTTAAATCTTACATAAGGAGGATCAATAAATTTTATTTTTTTTTGAATTAATCTTTCTTTCAATTTTTTGAAATTTTCTTGGTCTAGGTGCACTCCAAAATGGGGTACTGATACATTACCCATGTCCACATTATGTCTTTCTCCTGAAATTTTATTTTTTGGATCTGTTGCATGCAAAGTAAGCTCATTCCCCCAAAAATTGATGTCCGCCCATGCATCTGGATATTTAAATTCAGCTTTACCCCGGTCACAACCTAAGACATCACAATAAAATTTTATCGCTTTATCTAAATCCCCAGCTGGTATTGCTAAATGAAATCTACTTACCATCACCCAACACTTCCTTCCAAACTAATTCCTACCAACTTTTGAGCTTCAACAGCAAACTCCATGGGCAACTGTTGCAATACTTCCTTGCAAAAACCATTAACTATTAAACCTACTGCTTCTTCCTGATCTAATCCTCTTTGATTACAATAATATAATTGTTCATCATTTATTTTTGAAGTTGTGGCTTCATGCTCAACAACTGAGGAACAATTTTTATTTTTAATATATGGAACTGTATGCGCTCCACATTTATTACCCATCAGCAAAGAATCGCACTGTGTATAATTCCTAGAATTTATTGCTTTCCTATTAATATCTACTAAACCTCTATAAGTATTATCAGCATTACCAGCTGAAATTCCTTTTGATATAATTTTACTTTTTGTATTTTTGCCTAAATGAATCATTTTTGTACCTGTGTCTGCTTTCTGGTGATTATTTGTTATTGCTATTGAATAAAACTCTCCTACAGAATTATCTCCTTGTAAAATACAGCTTGGATATTTCCAAGTAATTGCAGATCCAGTTTCTACTTGTGTCCAGGATATTTTAGAATTTTTACCTCTACACGCACCTCTTTTAGTAACAAAGTTATATATTCCACCTTTTCCATTTTTATCTCCGGGATACCAATTTTGAACAGTAGAGTATTTTATTTCAGCATCATCTAAAGCAACTAATTCTACGTTTGCTGCATGAAGCTGGTTTTCATCTCTCATAGGCGCAGTGCAACCTTCTAAATAACTTACGTAACTTTTTTTATCAGCTATAATTAGTGTTCTTTCAAACTGTCCGGTCTGTGAAGCATTTATCCTAAAATAGGTAGACAATTCCATGGGACATCTAACTCCCTCTGGAATATAAACAAAAGAACCATCCGTAAAAACTGCAGAGTTAAGCGTTGCAAAATAATGATCAGTAATTGGAATGACCGAGCCTAAATATTTTTTCACTAACTCAGGATGTTTTTGTATAGCTTCTGAGATAGGGCAAAAAATAATTCCTTTTTCAGTTAGTTTATCTTTAAATGTTGTAGCCACAGATACAGAGTCAAAAACAGCATCTACAGCAACGCCAGCTAATCTTTCCTGCTCTTTTAATGGAATACCAAGTTTTTTATATGTTTCGATTAACTTAGGGTCAACTTCATCTAAACTTTGTGGTTTATCCTTTTTGCTTTTAGGTGCTGAATAATAATATAAATCCTGATAATCAATTTTTGGATATTTTGGTTTTTGCCAATTCGGTTCTTTAATTTTTTTTAATCTGTTAAATGCTTTCATTCTCCAATCTAACATCCATTTGGGTTCTTTTTTTATTTTCGATATAAATTTAATAACATCTTCATTAAGACCTTTTGGTGATTTAATGCTTTCGATGTCTGTTGTAAAACCGTATTTATAATCTTTTATTTTTTTAAATTCTTCTGTTTTCATAATCTAGTTTCTAAAATTTTTATTCTTATCAAAATTAATAATGATATCTTTTAGTGTATTTTTTTCAAAAAAATTGTTGATATGGTTTTCTAATTCATCCCACAAGTTGTGGGTTATACATTTCATAGATTTTCCATTGCAACCTTTTTTTGAATCTTTTTTACAAGCAACAGTTTTTACTTTTTCATCAACAGCATCAATAATGCTTGATAATTTAATTTCGTTTGAAGGTTTGGATAATACATAACCTCCCGAAGGTCCTCTTGAACTTTTAACTAAATCTCTTTTTTTCAACTTTAAAAAAATTTGTTCCAAAAACGCTAAGGATATTCCTTGCTTCAAAGAAATTTCTGATAATGTTGTGGGTCTTTCATCAGCACTTCTAGCTAAGTGAGCTAATGCCTGAACCGCATATCTGCCTTTACTACTTAATTTCATATGATTTATCCCTTATTTTATGACTTTTTGTAGTTAATCCTACTAAAATAGTCAAGTATAGAAATAAATAAAATTCTTATGCTCTAAACGTGCTATAAAACTAATCTTTTTTTGAAAATAATTATCATTATTAATTCTTTATGAAAAATGAAAACAAAGAAATTTTTATTCCTGGTCCTTGTGGGAGAATACAAGCTAAGTATTACAAGAGTAAAAAAGCAGGTTCTCCAATTGCATTAGTTTTACAGCCTCATCCACAATACGGAGGTACTATGAATAATAAAATAGTTTGTGAAGCTTATAACTGTTTTTATAAAAATGGATTCTCTGTAATTCGAATAAATTTTAGAGGAGTAGAGAAAAGCGATGGTGTATTTGATAACGGTCAAGGTGAACTTTCAGATGCTGCGGCTGCACTTGATTGGATAGAAAAAGAAAACCCTGGTTTTAGCCAATGTTGGGTTTCAGGATTTTCATTTGGTTCTTTAATTTGTATGCAGCTAATAATGAGAAGACCCGAAGTAAATAAATTTATTGCCATTTCACCCCAACCAAATGTGTACGATTTTACTTTTTTAGCACCCTGTCCTATATCTGGATTAATAACATTTGGAAAAAAAGATGAACTTGTCTCTGAGGAAAGCCTAATAAATCTTAAAAAAAGATTGCAAATGCAAAAAAATATTCATGTCGATTTTAATTCTATAAATGATGCAAACCATTTTTATAAAAATAAAGAAAAAGAACTTAGCTTAATAATAAACAACTATTTAAAAAATAATATTGGTGTATTTTAATAATTTATAATTAATCCACCTGTTAATGGCCTTTTTACTCCAGTTGTTTCTGGAAAAGAAATTGGCAATTTAAGAATAGATCTAATAGCTAAGTAAGCGAAGGCTTGAGATTCGATAAAATCTCCATCAATTTTATAATCATCTATTAGTTTTATTCGATCGCATTCATCCTTCAATTTTTTTACTAATAAATCATTTTTTCTTCCACCACCACATAAAATTATTTTTTCTTTATAACGTTTTATTTCTTTAATTGATGAAATTATTATTTTTGCTGTAAATTCTGTCAAAGTAGCAGCGCCATCTTCTATAGATAATTTTTCTACAAAAGAAAAATCGAAGAACTTTGTGTCAAATGAGTATATATCTCCACCACCTATTAATTTTTTCTTTTTATGAAAATTTTGTAAAAGATGATTCAATGCAACTTCGTTTACTTTTCCTGATTTAGCTATTGTTCCTTTTTCATCATATTTTTTTTTTGACATATTTCTTATCCATCTATCAATCAAACACATTCCTGGTCCAATATCAGTTCCTGACATTTTGTTATCATGTTCAATAGTAGTAACATTTGTTATTCCTCCAATATTTACAAATGTGGCATCTTTAATTTTAAATTTTATTTTTAGCAATTTATGAAATATTGGTGTTAAAGGAGCGCCATGGCCATTATTTTCTAAATCATTC
>CEUZ01244045.1_pt1 | contig 11845 bp, 8 predicted proteins | sample 361511 | NCBI WGS metagenome assembly CEUZ01 (sample SAMEA2622822, study PRJEB7988) | marine metagenome | biome: marine biome (ENVO:00000447); feature: surface water layer (ENVO:00002042); material: "saline water (ENVO:00002010), including plankton (ENVO:xxxxxxxx)" | depth 5 m
CTCGCGACAATATGAATCTCCATCTCTGGTGATTCATCGATTCGTAGCAATTCAAAATCGTGGAAATTTGACTGTTCCACGGCACCTTTCTTAATAGTAATCTCACCCTTGAGTGTGGAGGTGAGGCCGTAGACGATGCCGCTTTCCATCTGCATTCTGATGCCGTCCGGGTGGACTGGAAGGCCGCAGTCGATTGCGCCCACAATTCTATCCACGGTGAAAGAACCGTCACTCTTTACTGTAACTTCAGCGACGTGGGCGGCCCAGGAGCCGAATGATTCATGAACAGCGATTCCTCGTCCCCGGCCTTTTCCAAGTTTTGTACCCCAGCCCGATTTCTCGGCGGCAACATTCAGGACACCGAGATGGCGAGGTGAATTCTTGAGTAATTTAACTCGAAAGTGGTAGGGGTCTTCGTCAGCTAGATGGGCCAGCTCATCCACAAAGCCTTCGTTGGCAAAGCCGTTCTGGGAGTTGTATACCGCGCGCCACCACCCCACAGGCACCTTAGTGTTCGTCATTATATAGTCTATATGAAGATTAGGAATTTCATAAGGTAGGTTCCTAGCACCACTGACGGCGCTTTTGTCTAACTCTCCTTTTGTGAATTTTTGCGGGCTGCGTTGAGCTGAAATAGACGGTGCGATGATTCGATGAGACCAGCTTTTCGCTTGATTCTTTTTTGTCAAGGCTGCGGAAAGTTTGTGAATACTCGTAGGACGAAAAAAATCATGCGCCATATCTTCTTCTCGCGTCCACAGCATTTTCACAGGCTTGCCTATTTTCTGAGAAATCTCCAATGCATCAGTAACGTAATCAGCAAATAACCTCCTCCCAAAACCGCCTCCAAGGAGGGTGACATGTACTTTCACTTGCTCTAGAGGGATACCGAGATGCTCAGCTGCTTTAGTCTGGACACGCTGAGGAACCTGCGTAGGAACCCAAATTTCGCATTTGCCATTACCGACATGCGCCACACAGTTCATCGGCTCCATCGTTGCATGATGGGTAAAAGGCACTTCATACTGCACCTCAAAAACAGAGGCCGCTTTCTTGTGAGCTGTTGTAACGTCGCCCTCTTTGCGGGCTATAACAGCTTTGCCACTGCCGCCCTTCTTTTCCATGAATGATTTGATCCGGTTACTATCCCAATTTGCGAAATCACCGTGATCCCATTCAATGTCCAATGCACGTTGTCCCTGGATTACTGACCAGGTGTTATTTCCTACGATAGCGACACCTTCTTCTATGGCAAAAATATCGGTGACTCCAGGGATACCCTTAGCTGAATTAGAATTGAAAGATTTTGCCTTTCCTCCAAATGTGGGACAGTGGATAACTGTGGCGTAGAGCATGTCCGGAATTCGAATATCGATTCCGAACTGTGCTTTGCCATTCGCCCTGGAGGGGGTATCCTTTCCAGGCATAGATTTTCCTATAAAATTGAAGTCTTCAGGATCTTTTAGTTTTGGATTGGTCGAAAGTGAATAACTTGAAGCCATTTCAGCTAATTCTCCAAAAGTAAACTGACGCTTAGTCGGGAGATGAATAATTTTACCTTTTGTAGCTATACATTCCTCAATAGTAACCCCCCATTTTTTTGCTCCCGCTTTTATCAATACTTCTTTAGCCGCGGCGCCAGTTTTTCTTAAAATAGTAAATGATTCTCTGATCGAACCACTGCCTCCGGTACCTTGATTTCCATATTTTTGTTCATTAGCATCTGCTTGAAGTACGGTTATTTGGCTCCAATCAGCTTCGAGCTCGTCTCCTAGTATCATTGGAAGAGAGGTTCTAACATGCTGGCCCATCTCAGACTTTGCTACTGTAATGACAACGCTATTGTCAGGGTGAATGGCGAGAAACGCGTTTGGTTCGAACGGCTGGGAAGGTGCAAGCCCTGCTGCCACGAGGCGTTCTTTCGCCGGTAGGAATACGCCAATCATCAACCCGACTCCGGCAGTTGAAGAAACCTTCAGAAAATCACGGCGGCTAACGGAAGATTCAGGCATCATATTTCCTTTGCTGCTCTATGGATCGCCTTCCGAATCCGCTGGTAGGTGCCACAGCGGCAAAGGTTCATCTTCATGGCGGTGTTAATATCCTCGTCCGAGGGGTCGGAATTTTTTTCCAACAGTGCCGCTGCTGTCATAATCTGACCAGACTGACAGTAGCCGCACTGGGGGACCTCTTCGGCAATCCACGCTTGCTGAAGAGGGTGAGAAAGATCAGTGGAGAGACCTTCGATGGTAGTAATCTCCGAGCCGTCGACGTATTCCACTGACGTCATGCATGCCCGTGTCGGTTCGCCATCAAGGTGAATTGTACAGGTACCGCAAAGCCCACGGCCGCATCCAAACTTGGTTCCGGTGAGTCCCAACTCATCCCTGAGCACCCAGAGCAATGGCATATCTTCAGCAACATTGACGTTCTGCTTCTTGCCATTGATTGTTATTGAGTACCGCGCCATGAAAGTTCTTGAATCTAAGTCTCCACTGCATCTTTATCAAGGTATCGGTAAGACTAATTGCTAAATCCTCTCCCGACCCGGGGCCTGTCTAGAGTGAATGAGATAAACACTAAAAAGCACCAACATCCCGCCGCCGAACAGTTCAACACCGTAAGTTTCTCCGAGAAAAATCCACCCAACTGTCGCCGCAATAACAGGCGGCAAGAGACCAAATGTCGAAATTTGGTTTACTGAAAGGTGATTGTAAAGCCAGAAGTAGATCGTCCATGTAATCACCGTACCGAAAACCGCAAGGTAAGCGAGAGCCAGTATGCTCGTGCTGTTCCAAACAGTGGCAGACGGTTCTTCCAGCATATAAGCCAGGGGTATAAGCACGATCGCGGCGATGGACTGAGCTATCACATTAACATGGAGAGGATCGACCTCCTTCTGGTGTTTCTTAAGATAAATATTGGGTCCAGAAGCCAGCATCACCGCGGCGAGGATTGCCAAGACTCCAACAAAATGAGTCTCGCCTGCTCCGCTCTGGAACGCTACAATCAGCGATACACCGGAAAGCCCCAGAAGGCCTCCAGTGAATCTTCGGAGTGTGAGCGGTTCGGACGGGAGCTTAAAGTGGGCTGTAATGGAGACAAAGATGGGAAGTGTTGCCCATATGATAGCCGCGAGGCTTGAGTATATATACTGTGCGCCCCAATAAGTGAGGGAGTAGGCTGACACAAAACTGAGCAGAGAAAAACTTAGGTAAACCTTCAGCGCGGTGGATGAATAGCTGATTCTTGGCTTCTTTAAGAGGAGCAGTGGCCACAGGATAATGGCAGAAAAGGTAAATCTTAGACCCAGCCCGAATATGGGTGGAATGTATTCGAGGCTGATCTTGAGCGCCAGCCAGGTTGAGCCCCAGATAAAGTTTAGGATAATGTAAAGAATAAAGACTTTCGGTGTCACGACTTAGACCGGAAAGATCGTATGTTGAAGGTAAGCTGGTGGTTCGGCACTAAGCGGAGGAACGCTGCTGCCACAGCACCACCACAGGACTCGCCACGTAGATAGACGAATATGTACCGACAAGGACGCCCACAATCATGGCGAAGGAAAAATAGCGGATAACTTCGCCTCCGGCAATGTATAGAACAAAAACAACCGCAAAAGTTGTGAGCGATGTAATAATCGTCCTTGAGAGAGATTCATTGATACTCGTGTTAAAGATGGAGAAATGATCCTGGTTTTTCAATCGTTTCATATTTTCTCGCACCCTGTCAAAGACGACAATTGTGTCGTTGAGGGAATAACCGACGATGGTGAGAAATGCAGCAATAATCGCAAGCGAAATTTCGTAGTTGAGAATAGAGAATATGCCTAGTGTAATGAGTACATCATGAACAAGGGCGGCAATGGCGCCAATGGCAAACTTGAATTCGAACCGTATTGAGATATAGATCAGAATTCCGATTATTGCCGTAATAATTGCGAAGAGAGCTTTTCCTTTCAGTTCAGAGCCTATCTTCGGTCCAACATTCTCCATGCGCCTGAAGTCAAGGTTCTGTCCGGGGAACTGATCTTGAAGCGCCTTTTTCAGTTCTAAGGCCATTTCACCAACTCCCGGGCTCAACTGAAGCCGAATTAGAATTTCGTTGGGGGCGCCGAATGTCTGAACCTCACCAACCCCGACATCGAGAGTCTCCAGAGCGCTCCTTACTCTGGAGATATCCGGTGGCTCTTCAAACTGAACCTGTGCAAGTGTCCCACCCGTAAAGTCTATGCTCAGTACAGGGCCACCGTTAAGTACGAGTGATACGAGTCCCGCAAGGATAAAGGAACCGGAAATGATAAATCCGAACTTTCGCATGCTTAGGAAATCGATGTTTGTCTGCTTTATAAATCTCATATACTCAAGACTTTCAGTTCGCGTTTTGCGGTAAACACATTGAAGATAGTGCGCGTGGTGAAAATGGCTGTGAACATACTGGTCAAGATGCCCCAGAAGAGAACGACGGCAAATCCACGGATCGGTCCCGTGCCGAACTGCATCAGAACGAGTGCCGCCAGAATGGTCGTAACATTGGCATCAATTATAGTGGTGATGGCTCGGGCATATCCGCTGTCAATGGCGGACCGGGGTGTTTTCCCTTTAGCCAATTCTTCCCTAATTCGTTCGAAAATTATCACATTGGCGTCCACGGCCATGCCTACGGTAAGGATTAGTCCGGCAATGCCCGGAAGAGTGAGAGCAGCCTTGAAAGCGGCGAGAACAGCAAGGACAAGAATAAGATTCCACATCAGTGCGAAAGAGGCGATGAATCCTGCACCCTTGTAGTAGAAGGCCATGAAAGCAAGGACAAGCAGAAGGCCTGTAATTATGGATCTCGTTCCTTGATCGATTGAATCCTGACCTAATGAAGGGCCGACTGTTCGTTCTTCAATAATATCTACTGGGGCTGGGAGGGCGCCCGCTCTCAAAACGATAGCGATATCTTTAGCTTCATTCATGTTGGCGAACCCTTCCACCTGCGTCTGTCCATCCGAAATCTTTGTCCGTATTACCGGCGCCATGTGAACTTTCCCATCGAGAAGAATTGCGAGCCGCCGCCCGACGTTGGCGCCCGTAAGGCGAGACCATGTTTTGGCTCCTTCAGAGTTCATGCCCAATGTGACGATTGGTTGACCGTTGTAGAGTGTTGCCTGCGCTTCTTCGATAACACCACCCGTTAGACCGGCATCAGATTCAAGGTGGTACATACGGTAAAAAGACTCATTGCCTCCTTCCGGAAGTGTCCATGTCTCAATCTCTTTAGTTAGGGATAAACGTCCCTCGCCAGCGTCAAGGAAATTTTGAACTTCCTCTTTTTCAATAATTCTATTCACCGCCCTCAGATTCTGCTCCGGGACGCCGAGGTCGTCTCCAATCTGACGGAGCAGCGAAGAAAAGGGCCGTTGCTCAAAAAGATCCCTGTCAACAAGAACTTCAGAGGTATCCTCGGAAACAGTGTCTTCCTCTGTCGTCCCAAACAGTTCTGTGAGTGACACCTCTTGCTCGTCCGCGATGCGGGCTTCCGTCTCTTCCTTTGCGGGTGTTTTTTCAGACTCCAGCAGTTCTTCCAGTTCGTCACTACCTTTCAGAACTCTGTCGATTCGTGTCAGGAGGTTTTGCGTTACTGCTCCATCCTTCAGGAGAGCGAATTCCAGAAGGGCGGTGCTTTGAAGAAGGGACCTTGCACGGTCGGGGTCCTGGATTCCTGCTAATTCCACAATCACGCGGCGGTTCCCCTGTTTTTGAATTGTAGGTTCTGAAACACCGAATTCGTCCACCCTGTTCTGGAAGATTTCCAGTGCCCTGTTGATGGCGTCAGTCGCTTCATCTTCAAGAGCAGTCTGAATAGCCATTGGGTCGTTGCCGTAATCCATGAAATATCTGGAGAGCCGTAGCTTCTGTGTCTGCGCCTCGGCCATAAATCGCTCGATAAAGTTCTCCGTCGAAATTTGATCTTCAGCTTTTACTTTTTCAAACACACTGTAAAAACGATCATTCCGGTTCGAAGCGAGATTTTCGACCAGTGTTGGGATATCGACCTCCAGCACAATGTGCATACCACCCTGAAGATCGAGTCCTTGTCGAATGCTCCTCTTTTCAAGCTCCTCCAAGGTGCCTGCCTCGTTCATGGCCGCCTTCTCATCGGCCGAGAGTGAGTTGAATTTAAAGGTGGGAAAGAGGGCGTAAAGCGCCAACATCAGTACAACACCGATAACGATTAATCTGGGCGTATTATTCTTAAACATTTTGTGGCGTCTCCGGAATATTTTGTCTGCCGGAAAAGCTGGCGAATTTAGCTTGAGCCTCTATCGACACCAACGGCTTTTTGATTCTGGTTGCCAGCGGTACAATCTAATACCCTATTGTCTTGCGTGAAGAGAGAGGACAAGATTTCTGCCTGGCCCGTTCATGCCTGAACCGTGCTCGCGGTAATTGCGGTCGAGCATATTCTGAAGAGAAAGTTGCAGAATAACACTTTTGCCGATTGTAACGCCCCCTCGGACATTGACGGTAAACCATCCGGGAGTCCCACCGGCAGGTATCCGGGGATCGTCGAGATCATCGGAAGACAATCTTTCCTGTCGTGAAGCGAAGCGAACAAAACCATCAACAAAGAGCCCCCCTCTGTTCCACCGTATGCCCGCGAGTCCGAATAGAGGAGGGATACCGCCCACCGGCTCGTTCAGTGTAATGTTCTCACCGGTGGTAGAAGTAAGATTAGCACGGAATGTCAGAGGGTCCGTCAGTGAATAGTCTAAGGCGAATTCCGCGCCACGGATTACCGCCTCACCGAAGTTCCGTTTCGTCTTAACCTTGAATACATCGCCATTGATCACCACCGTATCGGTGCCGGCGTATATGGCGTCATAACTGGTGAGGATATCGGTGATGTCGGACCGGTAGAGTGTTGCGCTTAGTCTGAGGTTCTGTGAAGAAACCTTAAGTCCAAGATCTGTGTTGAGCAGTTGCTCTGGTTTCAATCGACTGTTGGGAACTTCATAGATATCTCCCTTGGACTCTCCCAGCTTCGCCATATCGCTCAGGTTCGGTGCCCGGAAGGCCTGAGCAACATTGAGGTTGAGAGAAAGGAACCGAGACAGCTTGAAGACGGCGCCGACCGCTCCTGTTCCGGCGGTAAATGTTTGGGAAAATGGGGAAACTGTGCCTTCAATGTCCGTTAAATTAAATTCAGTTGAGTAGCTGCTGTATCGAAATCCGATTTTTGTCAGGAGTCGATTATTTATTCTTAACTCATCCTGCAAGTAGATTCCGATGCTCTGGTATGATGCACCGTCGGGATAACGTCCTCGGAGGTCGCGATCTTCATCACCCGACTGAGCATCGACAAAATGTCGTTTGCTTGAGACACGGTCCCGATACACTTCTCCGCCAGCGACCAGAAGGTGACGGCCCAGTTCCTTAACACCGCTCAAGCTCACCCCCTGCGAGTTTACATGGTCCAGTTCCTTCTTAAAGGAAGACGTCTCTTCCTTCTGACTTTCGCGTCCTTCCCGCTGAATGTGGAGCGAGATATTGGTTCTCAGAGCATCAAACAGTTTTAACCCTCCGGTCTTCTCATAAATAGCATAAGTGAGAGCCCGTTTCTGGGGATGGTAAACCCAGCGGTGATAGCCGCTGTAGTGATATTTATCGTATCGGGGAACGTTTGTCTGACTGCTGGACTGATGTGCGACCGTGACCTTCTGTTCCTTGCTAAGCTGAGAAGTCAACTTTACATCAATATCGATGGCGTCAAACCCGCTAGGCGACTGCACCAGATCATGCCCGGAGATCTCCGGATCGTCCCCGTTGCTTCCGCGCCGAAGGTGGCCGAATTGCTTCAGGCTAAAGGCACTGCTGAGGAGCAGTCGGTTATTCCCGGTGGTTGCTTCGCCTCTCACCGTCTTTTCCTGATCGGCCGTGGCGTAACGAAGAAACGATTTCAAATCGAAAGTCTTGTCTTGATTAATTCGCCTCGGTTTTTTAGTGATCAGATTGATGGTACCGCCAAGGGCGTCACTGCCGTAAAGCACGGACGTAGGGCCGCGGACGACCTCCATCCGTTCGATCATTTGATTATCTACCGTTGTTAGGTATTGATGATTTCCCAATCGGTATACGGAATTGTTCAGCCGAATCCCATCCACCAGAAGTAAGATCTGGTTGGAACTCAGGCCGCGAATGATGGCGGAACCTCCACCGTGATTTGTTTTTTGAATAAAAACCCCCGGTTCCTCATGGAGAGCTTCCGCTGATGTTTTTGAGTTTCGCTCCCTGATTTCTCGAAAAGAGACGAGGCTAACCGACTCGGGGACATCCACCACATCACGCTCCGCACGGCTTGCAGTCACCACCACATCTTCGAGGTCTAGAACATCATACTGAAGAATCACGGGAGGGAGAAAGACATTTTTCTCTGAAAGTGTGACTTCCTGAACTAAGTGAAAGAAACCGATATGCTGGAACAAAAGAGTGTAACTGCCCGGTAAGACATTTTCGAAATTGAAAGCTCCATCGCTATCGGTGTAGAGGGTAAAGAATCCCGGTGTTAGAGTAATGTGGACTTCAGAGATTGGTTCGCCCTGAGGGTCCGCCACGGAACCGGCGATCGTATAATTCTGACCCATAGTAGCCAATGGAAAAAAGTTGAGCAGAATGGGTAGACACCGCATTGTAAGCATCCATTAATTTACGACAATACCAAAGGTACGGTAGGTCAGAAAATGGACGTGGTCGCTGTGGCTACTCAGTTTTCCTTAGTCCCGAAGAGACTTCTTGAACCGCTCGCCGAGGCCTGTCAGCCTATCCACAGGTTCATTGGAAAAGACGATACGAACAAATCGTTTGGTGTTTTTACTCCCCCAGTTAATCATGGAGGTAGCGGCGATCTTTCCCTTATCCAAAAGACGTTTGGAAGCAGTTGGGCCGTCCATGCCGAGGGACGAGACATCCACAAGGAAAGACCACCCTCCGTCTGGCGGAATGACATTGAACTCTTTCAACTCCTCCAAGGCAGTATCCCGCCGGCGTTTCCATTCCGCTACTGCTTGCTCGATACCGTCATGGGAATCTTCGATAGCCACAGCTGCGGCGCCCATGGCAATGCCCGTCTGACACACCACATTGCTAATACTTACCCGCATCACATCGGCTATGATCTCCGCCGGTCCCACAGCCCACCCCACACGCCAGCCGATCATTCGGTATTCCTTGGTCACCGCCCCGCATGTGATCACCTTTTCTCGCATTTCCGGGAATGAGGCGGGATGGATTACCGGCCCTCCGTTATATAGTATTCGTTCCATGGCAGTGTCATCAATGAGCCAGCAGTCTGCCTCTTTGCAGAAGTCGGTCAACGCTTCCCATTCCCCTTTGGTGAAGACACATCCCGTTGGCATGCCCGGACTCATGAGCATCGCCGCCGCTACAGGCTCAGGATCGATTTCTTTCAGCGCATCCGTATCCAGGCGCCAACCTTCAGATGACGGTATGAGCGGTACAAACCTTGGCACTCCGCCGGCAAGATGGACTCTGTTGATCAACCCCACGTAAATGGGATCGGTGAGCAGTACCTCATCGCCGGGTTCTAGTGTGGCCAGAAGTACATTGAGTATTCCCGACATGCCACCGGCCCCGATGACGCACTCTCTTTCCCAGTCGTACTTCTGCCCGGACTGACGCTCTACAAGAGCTGTAGCTGCCTTCCTAAGTGGATTAAGACCGAAAAAGGGGAGATAGCTGTTGGCATCGTCGTTATCAACAGCCCGCTTGGTAAAATCAATGGCGGATTGTGGCGGGCGGACATCGGTGTCGAGATTCTCAAGACGCAATACTTCGGGATCCGAAAGCTTATCGGCGAGGTCGCCCATCACCTCTACGCCGATCTTGGTGATATGTTTTAAACGTGATACCGACATCAGCCGCTCTGTTCCGGGTAATTCAATTCATAAGCTTTCTTGAACCCGTCACGTTCTTTGAGATCAATAAGGTAGCGACTGCAGTTTTGCGGTACCATTACGGGGGTTTCGAGGACAAGGTTTAGTGCGAATTGCAGACAGGTCGCCATCAAAATATCTGCAACGGAGAAGGTATCGTTAACCAGATAGACTTTTCCGTCCTCCAGTTCATCGTCCAGTTTGACAATCTGGGTCTCAAATCCCTCTCTTGCACACTTCGCCGCAACTTCCGATTCACCGTAAACCTTTGCCAGTTTACCGCCATGCTTGAACAGTGTGTAGAGCGTATGGGCATCGAGTTCGGTCATTGCGAAAAGGCTCCACTGATAAATCTTTGCTCTGTTCATGGAGTCAACCGTTTCTTTAGAACTGCCGAGGCCGTACCGTTCCGCCAGATAAAGACAGATGGCAGCGCTTTCACTGAGGGCAGTCTTGCCAATTGTGATAGAAGGTACTTTGCCCGATGGGTTGATTTCTTTATACTCATCACTTAACGCAAATTCACTGCGGGGACGAACCTCCTCAGTTCGATATGGGAGAGACAATTCATTCAAGACCCAGTGGACTCTCAATGTTCTTGTGGTACCGACTCCGTAGACTACAATGTTGTTATCTGTTTCCATTTTGACTCCGTTCTTTGGTTTCCATTTCCTTGTCTCTGTTCACTGTGTCGGGAGAAAAAGCTGGTAAACAGATAGCTATATATTCTGCCCCTTCAGGAGTGGGTGTGCTGTACTTTATCCATTCATTTGGTTCAGTTACAACAGTTTGCCCACTTTTCACCTTTAGAACACCTTTTTGGTATTCTACATGAAGCTCTCCTGAAATAACATAAGTTATCTCTTTAAACTCTGGAGTTTGACCGGGCTCGATCCATCCAGCAGGCGACGTCATTTTGGCAACACTTATATCTGATGTTTTTGTATTCGCGTTGCCCACGTATTCTTCAATTTTTTTTGGTTTGTTTCCGACTGACTCAATCACGGTTGCTTCTGATATTAACTTTGGCATTCTTTCTCCTTGTTGAAATACTTTGTCTAAAGGACCTTCGACTGAGCGTCAGGTCCTGGTTTCTGATTTGTTCTCCCAACTTTATAGCTTGAATTGTCATACCCACAAGTCCATTCATTTGTCAGGCAGATTGGAGGTTGGGTTGGATTGTTTTCAATCAAATGATGAATCCAATTCTTCTCGTAATTTATATGGTGATGGTATGGTGAAAAAAGATTCATTCCTTTCTGCGGTTTTACTCCTGCTATGGTGCCAGAGTCTTTTCGCTCAGGTCAAATATACTCAAACTGTAGTCTCCTATAACGTCTTGAACTATCGCGGTACCAGCGTCGCCGACAATGATAGAGAGGATGACTTCAGACTGGTGATCTCTGAGACTGATCCCGATCTTATCGTGGCGCAGGAATTGGAAAACACCACAGGCTACACCCACTTTCTCAACGATGTGCTCAACCACGATGAGGCGGGCCGCTACGAAGGGGCCTCCTTTTCTGATCAGTCCAATACCGATATCGATATCGCTCTCTATTTCAGGAGTGGAGTTTATAGGGTAATCTCCACCGGCACGGTGAACACAACCTCAAGCTGGGGACACAGGGACGCAGTGGAGTTTGTGGTACGGCACCTTCCATCCGATCAAGAGCTGCGGCTTTACGGCGTCCACCTGAAAGCGGGATCTAGTGCCAGCAATGCCGCCGACCGGCAGTCGGAGGCGTCCAAACTGAGAGCCTATCTTAACGATCTCGAAGCCGACAGCCACTTTCTCGTCCTGGGCGATTTCAATGTGTATGATGGAGACGAGGCTGGCTTTCAGAGGCTGGTGGAATCGCAAGATGACAACGACGGCCGGCTGTTTGATCCTATTAATCAGATCGG
>CEUZ01021315.1_pt1 | contig 11842 bp, 12 predicted proteins | sample 361511 | NCBI WGS metagenome assembly CEUZ01 (sample SAMEA2622822, study PRJEB7988) | marine metagenome | biome: marine biome (ENVO:00000447); feature: surface water layer (ENVO:00002042); material: "saline water (ENVO:00002010), including plankton (ENVO:xxxxxxxx)" | depth 5 m
TGTATAAGATCTCCTATACTTTCAGCCTCTATCAGATCCATTTTGTTGTTTTGAAATGCAAGTTTTGTAAACTCTCCAGGTTCTGCCAGTCTGCAATTTTCTTGCTCTCCAAGTATCCTTAAAAAACAACTAACAACAGCGTTACTTCCATGTGTATGAAATTCTACTAGGTCCTCTCCTGTATAACTATTTGGACCAGGTGACCAAAGTAGCAATCCTTCATCGATCATGTTGCCATTTGAGGGATCGTAAAATTTACATAAGTTAACTTCCTTGGATTTAAGATCATTTTTTTTTGTGATTAACTTAGAAATTCGAAGACTATCTTTTCCGGATAATCTCAAAATAGCAATCCCTGAAGGACCCTTTCCTGTTGATAGTGCAAATATATTCATTTCTATTTTTCTCGTTTTTTCATAGCATAGAATATATGGAAAATACCATTTCTTTTAATACTAAGTTTGGTTGGATTTCAGCTACAGAAACAAACAATAAAATAACTAAAATTCAATTTAGTAAGATTAAAAATAAAGGAATATGTACTAAAAATCTCAAAAAAGTTAAGAAAATTATAAGGCTATATTGTCAAAAAAAAATAAGAAAAATTAAAATTCCAATTAAAATTATAGGAAATGCTTTACAAAAAAAAATATGGAATGAATTAAAAAAAATCAAGAGAGGCAAAACAAAAAGTTATGGAGAAATTGCAAAAAAGCTAAAAATATCTCCAAGATACGTAGGTCGGGTTTGTGGTGAAAATAAACATATTTTAATTATTCCCTGCCATAGAATTATTAGATCGGACGGGTCATTAGGAGGTTTTTCAGCTCCCAGAGGATTAAAGTTAAAGAAAAAGCTGTTAAAATTTGAAAGAAATTAAATATTTTTTGACATAAAATAATTTAAAACTATAAATAAATTAAAGATGACAAGTTCAGTTAAAATTTCACCTTCTATTTTGTCGGCAGATTTTAGTAAGTTAGGTGAAGAAATTATATCTCTGGATAAGGCCGGTGCAGATTATATTCATGTTGATGTAATGGACGGACACTTTGTTCCAAACATTACGATAGGACCTGAAATAATTAAAAAATTAAGACCATTAACAAAAAAAATTTTTGATGTTCATTTAATGATATCACCAGTTGATAAATACATCGAAGCATTTTCTAGGGCTGGGGCCGACATAATTACTTTTCATCCAGAAGCAACAAAAAATACTTCAAATACAATAAATTTAATAAAAAAACAAAAAAAGAAGGTTGGAATTTCTTTAAAACCTAAATCAAGTATTGATTTAATTAAAGATCATCTAAACAAAATTGATTTGATACTTATTATGAGTGTGGAACCAGGATTTGGGGGACAAAAATTTATGCCAGAAGTAATAGATAAACTTAAAGATATTAAAAAAATTATTTCTGAAAAAAAACTAAGTATAGATTTAGAGATAGACGGTGGAATAAATTTTGAAAATTCTAAATTAGCCAAAGATGCTGGGGCTAATGTTTTAGTTTCTGGTTCTACAATCTTTGGAGAAAATAATGGTAATCTAAAAAAAAATATCAGCTTACTTCGTTCAAATTGATAAATGCCAGATTTTAAAAATGTTTATCTTTATTTTTTATCCTTAAAAAAATTAGCCTCAAAATCAATAGTACAATTATTTTTTTCAACAAATTTTTACAATCAGTTGTTAATTTCAAAAAATCCCTCTAGATTCTTTTTTTACCCTAATCCTTATTTACTTTCTCCTTTACTAAACCATAAAAGCTTTTTATTCAGAATTTCAGAAAATGATATCAACAATTTTTGGTTTGAAAATTTAAAAAATAAAGAAAAAAAAAATATTCATAATTTTTTATGGTTAAATTTAATTGACAGAAAAACCAAAGTTAAAATTGTTCAACAAATCATAGAATACTGGATATTAAAATATGGAAATTATAAAAAGGATGTTTGGAATGAGAATATTATTGGCAAAAGAATTATTGCTTGGATTTCTAATAGTGAAATGATTTTAAGTAACAATCAAAAGGAATTTGAAAAAAAATTTTTTCATTGTTTAATAAAACAAATAAATTTTATAAAGAAAAATTTAAAAACTTTTTCTCACGATACAACAAAAATTTCATCTGTTAGTGCAATTATATTATCTGGCTTAGTTTTTAAGGAATATTTTAATAATTATAGTCTTGGTTTAAAAGAATTAAAAAAAATAATTGATGTTTACTTTGATAAGGATGGTTTCCCAAAAAACAGAAATTGTGAAAATTTGATTACATTTTTACAATATTTTGTTCTTATAAAAGAATGGATAAAAAATGGCCAAGAAGTTATACCTGACTATCTAGAAAAAATAATTGATAAAAATTTAACTTGTTTGAACTCATTTAATAATTCTAGTAGAAAACTGCCTTTATTTAATGGATCTACTGAAAAAAATTTAGAAAATTTTATAGAGTATCTAAACAAATTAAATTATCGTTTTGAAAAAAATTTATCTTCTGTAGGAAAAATACAAATAATTAAAAATAGAAAAGCAACTTTATATTTTGATTCGGGCGAACCACCAATTTATCATCTGTCTAAAGATTACCAATCTGGACCTTTGTCTTTTGAATATTTTAATGAAAATGACAAAATAATAACAAATTGCGGATATGGCAGAAAAATATCAAAAAAAACTAGGTTAATTAGCAAATTTACTTCTGCTCAATCAACGCTTTGTATAGATAATACCTCAGTTGTAAAGTTTAAAAAGAATAGTTTGATAAATAGTGTTTATGGTTCAACAATAAGTAGTTCATTCAAAATTTTCGATGTTAAGAGAGATGAGGATAAAACAAATATAACTATTTCTGCGACACATAATGCTTATCTAAAAAAATTTGGATATTTACATAAAAGAACTATTAAATTTCTTAAAAAAAATAATAGTATTACCGGAGATGATTTTCTTATAAAAAAGAATAATAGAAATTCAAGTTTTGATTTCAGCATTAGATTTCACATATATCCTGGAATAAATGTTGTTCAAACAGTAAGCGGCAAAAATATCTTGTTACAAATAAACAAAAAAAAATCCCTGGTATTTTCAGCCAATAGTGAAACTGTAGAAGTTGAAAAAAGCTTATTTTTAGGTGGAAATAAAATATTAAATAGCCAGTGCATAGTCATTTACGGAAACACAAAAAATCAAGATACCAATGTTCAATGGGAATTAAAAAAAGCTAGTTAAATGAAAAATAAAAAAATAAATAATGCATTAATATCTGTTTCTGAAAAATCTGATTTGAAAAAATTGCTTCACATCTTAAATAAATACAAAATTAATATAATAAGTTCTGGTGGAACTTTTGAACAAATAAAAAAACTTGGTTATAAATGTCAAGAAATTTCAAAATATACTAAATTTAATGAAATGTTAGATGGTCGAGTTAAAACCCTTCATCCAAAAATTCATGCAGGCATATTGAATGATAGATCAAATAAGAAACATAGAAGAGAAATGATAAAAAAAAAATTTAAAAGTATCGATTTAATAGTGGTAAATTTCTATCCCTTTCAAAAAACAATTAAAAATAATAAAAGTATAAAAAAAATAATTGAAAACATTGATATAGGTGGCCCGGCAATGGTAAGAGCCGCCGCAAAAAATTTTAAAGATGTATCAATTATTACTAATAAAAATGATTATAACTCTCTAATAGATGAGCTTCAAAAATATAATGGAAGCACAAGTTTAAAATTCAGAGAACATATGGCAAGTAAAGCATTCGGTTTAACCGCATATTATGATTCAATAATATCAAATTGGTTTAACAAAAAACTAGATATAAAATTTCCTGATACAAAAACCATATTTGGAGAAAAACTTGCTCAGTTAAGATATGGGGAAAACCCACATCAGAAAGGTAGCATATATATCAATAATCAAGATCTAGGTTTAAAAAAAGTAAAAGGAAAATCTTTAAGTTATAATAATTACAATGATATATTTACAGGATTAGAAATTTTATCATCATTTAAAAAATCAGGAACAGTCATAATAAAACATGCAAATCCATCTGGTGCATCCACCAATGTTTCTCCTCTAAAATCATTTGAGGAGTCTCTCAATTGTGACCCTATAAGTGCATTTGGCGGTGTGCTTCTGTGTAATTTTAAAATAAATAAGAAAATTGCAAAAAAAATGTCTGAAATTTTTTTCGAGATAATTTTATCCAAAGGAATCGACAAAAAAGCTCTTAAGATTTTTGAAACTAAGAAAAACCTTATACTAATTGATATCTCAAAGTTTAAAAATAAAAGTGCCCATCAAATAAAATATTTTGATAATTCGTTTTTAATTCAAGAAAAAAATCAAAAAGTCATAGAAAGTAAAAAACTTAAATTTGTTACAAAATTAAAACCATCAAAGAAAGAATTAAAATATGCTGAATTTGCTTTAAATATTTGTAAATTTGTTAAATCTAATTCTATTGTAATTTCCAATAATTTTTCAACAATTGGTATTGGAGCCGGGCAGCCTAGTAGAGTAGATAGCTGCGAGATTGCTGTAAAAAAAGCACATAAATTTCAACCTAAAAAACTTAAAAACTCTATTGCTGCCTCTGATGCATTTTTTCCTTTTCCAGATGGAGTTAAAAAATTAATTAAAGCAGGAATAAAATTAATAATTCAGCCTGGTGGTTCAATTAGAGATGCTGAGGCAATTAGAGTTGCAAATAAAGCTAAAATTAAAATGATTTTCACAGGTATAAGACATTTTAATCATTAAACAATTTTATCAACTTTAGCCGCCAAAATAAAATCACTTTCGTGTAAACCTTTTATTGCATGAGTAAAAATTTTTATTTTAGCATACCCCCAACCAAACCAAATATCTGGATGATGACCTTCTTTCTCAGCAATATTTCCAACTTTATTCACAAAGTTTTGGCTTTCCAGAAAATTTTTAAATTTAAACTCTTTAATTAAGTAATAAATTTTATCATCGTCAGCTTTGACTTCCCAGCCATCAACCATTTTAAGATATTTGTGAATTTCAGTTATATCAAAGCCTGGGATTCCTCCTTTGCAAGGTACACATTTTTTATTTGCTAGATCACTCATACACGATAATTTTGGAGCGGGAGAAGGGAATTGAACCCTCGGCCTAAACGTTGGCAACGTTTCGCTCTACCACTGAGCTACTCCCGCTTATTAAAAATTATTATAGAACAACAATTTTTTATAAGCAAGAGTTTAGAAAATAAAGCAAATGTAGAATTAAAAAATCCCCTTATTTGAAATCTTTAAACTCAAATCTTTTAAAAGTTTAAATTTATTAATATCTTTTAAAATTATCTCCTTAAATAAAGAGGTGGATCTGTTGTGTTTAAAAAACCTATTAGTAAAATTAATTCCTAGACCGAAGAACAAATTTTCAGGTTTTCTTGATAACATAAATTTTTTGAATATTAATGAGTCTTTTATTTGCAAACCTAAAGAAAAATGCTTTTCTATTTGTCTGTAAAGTTCTCTTATATCTCTCAAAATTAAATTAAAACCTTGGCCAGCAACTGGTTGTATATTGTATAAGCCTTCTCCTAATACTAAAAAATTCCTTTTAAAAAAATTTATATTAAACTTAAAAGAGATAGGAAATGATGAAAAATTATTCAAAACAATTTTTCTTCTTGTGTTTAATATTTTTTTCAATTTTAAATGAACCAAATTTTTTATTTCATTAATATTTTGTTTTTTATTTAAACTCCAAACAAAAGAAAATTGTTTTTTACTTATTGGCAAAATTGCCAAAGGTCCTTCTTCAAGAAAATATTGTCTTGCATCAGAAATATTTAATTTATGTTTTACTAGAGAGGTAAATGCTGTTTCACCTAAATTTTCTTCTATAGTTCTTTTCCCGATGAGTTTTGAAACTATATTGGATCCTTTACCCAAACATAATATAATTAAATCATAAATAGATTTTTTATTTCCTGTAAAAATGGCAGATTCATTTATACTAATGTTTGTTATCTTTTTGTTGATGATTTTTATATTTTTTTCTTTTCTAATAATTGTAAAAATAATTTTTCTTAGTTTTTTATTCTCCACAATGTACATTAGATTTTTTCCATTATTCTGAAAATCCATAAAGTGATGGTATCGATTAGATTTTTCATAATACAAATCAATCCGTTGACATGGCCAAAATGACTTTAGATCAATATTGCTTAAATATTTTGATAAAAAAAAGTAATTATCTTCTGAAATTGCAGTTGTTCTATTGTCTACAAATTTTGTAGTTTTATTTTTTTTAGAGATTAAATCTATATCAATACCTAATTTGCTTAATATTAATGCTGTGGTTAAACCAGTTAAACCATCTCCAACAATACAAATTTTTTGCTTTTTCATATTTTTAAAAACTTTATCAATTTTTAATAAATGGTACAAAGTAAACTGAGTGATTCGTAATAATGAAAGTAAGTAGCAACATTTACAGCGATATTGTAGATTTTTTAAAAAGAAGATCTATAGAATTTCTTGGTTTATTGCTAATCACAACCTTTATATTTTTCATCTTTCTGTTGATTAATTATGCTCCTGAAAAAGCAACAATAATTTTTAAGCAAAGCGATTTGGTAAATAATGAAAATTTATTTAATACATACGGAAATTCGATAGCTGATTTTTTTCTCCAAAGTTTTGGATTAATATCCTTTTTTTTAGCAATTAGTATATTTTCATGGGGTATAAATTTAGTAATAAATAAAAAAATCAATAATATAATAAATAAAATATTTTACACAATTATTTATATTATTTGTGGATGTTTGTTTATTTATATCACAAATAATAATTCGTTTTGGTTGGTTGATAATGGCAATTCAGGTTTTGTCGGGGAAGAAAGTTTTAACTTAATTAATAATTTTTTACCTCTGATAGAAAATAATATTTCTAAAACTATCTTATTTTTGGCAACTTTATTCTTCTTCGTTATAGCCTCAGAAATAAATTTAAAAAAAATATCTTTAAGCATGTTTAAATTAATAAAAAATTTATTCAAAAAAAATAATTTGGAAAACCTGACGGATAATGAGCCTGAGGAAATTATAAAATCTAATTCTGAAAAAGATGAAATTAAGCAACAATCCTTTTCTTTTAAAGGTTTTGGTGAAAAAAATACAGCTGAATATAAATTACCTTCTATAAATTTATTAGAAAAAAAACAGATTCAAAATCTTAAAAATTCAATTTCTAAAAATCCAAATCCAGATTTTATTGAAAAAATTTTATTAGATTTTGGAATTAAAGGAAAAATAAAAAAAATAAATAATGGGCCAGTAGTTAGTTTATATGAATTTGAGCCCGCACCCGGAATAAAAGTTTCTAGGATAATGAACCTATCAGACGATATTGCTCGTAACACAAGTTCGGTTTCAACGAGAGTATCAATAATACCTGGAAAAAATACAATAGGAATAGAAATACCAAATTTTAAAAGGGACTCGGTTGTTTTGTCTGAAATACTTTCTTCGGAAAATTTTAACAAAAAAGAAGTAAAACTACCTATAGCGTTAGGAAAAAGTATATCTGGTGTTCCAATAATTGCGGATCTTACGTCTATGCCTCATTTACTAATAGCTGGAACCACTGGATCAGGCAAATCAGTCTGTATAAATACTATAATTATGTCTCTTCTTTTCAAACATGGTCCTGAAAATTGTAAATTTATTTTGATTGATCCAAAAATGTTAGAACTATCTTCGTATGAAGGAATACCTCATCTTTTAACATCTGTAATTACAGATGCAAAAAAGGCTACTTCAGCATTAAGTTGGACTGTAAGAGAAATGGAAAATAGATATAAATTAATGAGCTCTGAAGGTGTTAGAAATATTGATGGGTATAACCAAAAACATAAATTAAAAATGCCTTACATTATTGTTGTTGTGGATGAGATGGCAGATTTAATGTTAGTTTCAGGCAAAGAAGTAGAAAGTTATGTACAAAAATTATCTGCAATGGCTAGAGCTGCAGGAATTCATATAATCATGGCAACACAAAGACCCAGTGTTGATGTAATAACCGGTACAATTAAAGCAAACTTTCCTACACGAATATCTTTTCAGGTAAGTTCAAAAATCGATAGTAAAACAGTTCTGGGAGAACAAGGAGCCGAACAACTTTTGGGTAAAGGTGACATGTTATTTATGTCATCTGCAAACAAAATATTCAGAATTCATGGTCCATATGTTTCTGAAAATGAAATTGAAAAAATTTCTAGTTTTTTAAGAGACCAAGGAAGTCCTGACTACATTGAAGAAATTGTTGCAAACGCAAACAATGAATTAGAGGATTCTTTATCTAATGAAGAAAAAGATGAATTATATGAAATGGCTATAAAAATTGTCAAAACTGAAAAAAAAGCCTCAACTAGTTTTCTTCAAAGAAAACTTCAAATTGGTTACAACAGAGCAGCTAGAATAATTGAACAGATGGAAAATAATGGGATTGTAAGTAAAGCCAATCATGTAGGAAAAAGAGAAGTTCTATAATTTTTTTAAATGAAAAAACTTCCTTTCTTTATATTTTTGCTTTTTCTATTCCAATTTAATATTTTAAAGTCAGATACCAAATTAAAAATAATTGAAAAAATAAACAACTCAGAATCTTTAAAATTTGATTTCATTCAATCATCTTTTAATAACGAAGAAAGTGGAGTTTGTTATTTAAAAAGACCCCATTTTTTAAAATGCTCATATAATGATAAAAAACAAAAACAGTTAATAATTAATAAAAAATCGCTAGTTATTTTACATAAAAGATACAATAAAATTTATTTTTATCCATTATCAAAATCTTATTTTCTTGAAATTTTGGATAAAGAAAAGTTTTCCCAATTAATTCATAAGGGAAATTTAATTCTAAAAAAAGATTTTTTTGAAATTGAATTTTATGCAGAAAATAAAGGTAAAATAATATTTTATTTTGATAGAAAAAAATTTGATATATCTGGTTGGAAAATTATTGATTTGAATAATAATAGTACAAACTTCCAAATTACTAATCTTAATAAAAATCAAGAAATAGATAAAAAATTATTTACTATTCCTTCTTTTAACTAGAAACCATTTTTCCAACTTTTTCTCCACCAAAAATATGGAAATGTAAATGTGGAACTTCTTGTCCGCCGTTAGTTGATATATTACTTAATGTTCTATAACCTCCTTCAACATTTGAGATTTTTAGAATTTTAGCAACATGAGATATGGCCTTGAAAAACTCTGTAATTTCTTTTTCTTTAGCATTTTGTAGAAAATGATCCAAGTCTACATACTCACCTTTGGGTATTACTAAGGCATGTACTTTTTTTTGAGGATTAATATCATGAAAGGCTAAGACATGATCATTTTCATAAACTTTCTTACAAGGAATTTCTCCTCTTAGAATCTTTGCAAATATATTATTTTCATCATACTTCATTGTTCAAATTTTTTCCTTTTTTTTAATTCTTCCATAACGTCTTCTATCATAATATCATTTGCTTCAAGGTATACTAACAAATGATATAAGACATCGGATGCTTCGTGCACTTTATTTGTGTCTTTTTCTGCAGCCTCAATTAGTTCTCCTATTTCTTCATTAAGTTTTGCAGTTCTCAGAGATTTGTTATTAATCAATTTTTTAGTATATGAGAGGTTAGAAACAGACTTTTTTCTCTCACGAATAATTGCGATTAATTCTTCTAAAGTTTTAAACATATTTAAATTCTTACAGGAATTTGCTTGGAGACTAAATATTTTTTTACATCATTAATTGAGTATTCCCCATAATGAAAGATAGAGGCAGCCAAAACAGCGCTTGCCCCGCCTTTAGCAATACCATCATACAGGTGATCTAATTTTCCAACTCCTCCAGATGCAATTACTGGAATATTAGTGCTTTGAGTAATAACTTTTAAAAGATCAATATCATAACCAGATTTTGTTCCATCCTTATCCATTGAAGTAAGTAAAATCTCACCAGCACCATTCGTTTCTACTTGTTTTGCAAATTCGACAGCATCAATGCCAGTTTTATTTCTTCCACCATGTGTGAATACTTCCCATTTATTTTCTGAAACTTTTTTTGCATCAATTGCAACAACAATACATTGAGATCCAAATTTTTTTGATGCTTCTTTAACAAAATCAACATTCTTTACCGCAGTAGTATTTATCGAAACCTTATCTGCTCCAGCTAACAATAAATCTGTAATATTTTGAGTGGTTCTAACTCCGCCTCCAACAGTTAAAGGAACAAAGCATTCTTTTGCAGTTTTTTTAACTATATCAATGATTGTATCTCTATTTTCATTAGAAGCGGTAATATCTAAAAAACAAATCTCATCAGCACCACCATCACTATAAATCTTAGCCTGCTCAACTGGGTCTCCAGCATCTTTTAATTCAACAAAGTTAATGCCTTTAACAACTCTTCCGTTTTTAACATCAAGACAAGGTATAATTCTATTTTTAAGCATCAATCTCCTTTGCTAACTCATCAAGTTTAATATCACCATCATAAATCGCTTTACCAACTATTATACCTTCAATTTTTTTATTATTTAAATTTTTCGCTTTCTTAATATCGTGAATGGAAGAAACTCCACCTGAAATCACAACTGGACAGTTAGAGAGCTCAGCAATTTTAATTGTCTCATCAAAGTTAGGACTAGTTTTCATTCCGTCTCTATTTATATCTGTAAAAATAATTCTACTAACGCCGAAGTCATTTACTTCTTTTAAGAAATCAATAGTTTTAATATTTAGATTTTCTTTCCAACCAGATACTGAAAGATTTCCATCCTTTGCGTCTAATCCTAAAGCAATTTTATTTTTAAATTTTTTACATGCATCTTTTAAAAATTCTTTATTTTTAATTGCACCACTACCTAAAATCACTTTCTCTACTCCAGAATCGATATATTGTTTAATACTTTCTGTATTTCTCACACCTCCGCCTATCTCAATTTTGAAATCGTATTTACTTACTATTTCCTTAATAATATCTAAATTGACTGTTTTACCTGTTAAAGCACCATCTAAATCAACAATGTGTAAGTTTTTAAAGCCATGATCTTTATATTTTGCTGCTTGATCGACTGGTGAAGTTGCATATTCAGTTTTATTTTCAAAGTCTCCTTTGATTAACCTTACACATTTCTTGTCTTTTATGTCTATGGCAGGAAATATTTTCATTATAATTTCATAAAGTTGTCAATTATTTTTAATCCAGTTTTATCACTCTTCTCAGGGTGAAATTGTGTGCCGAATAAATTATCTCTTTCAACAGAACATACAATTTTTGATGAATAGTCTGTTGTAGCTGAAATGACCGATTTATCCTCAGGAATAAACTCATAACTATGTACAAAATACATGTGAGATTTATTTTTTATGTCCTTAAAAATTTTACTTTTCTTTTGAATTTCAATTTCATTCCACCCTATGTGTGGAAGTTTAAATTTTCCGTTTTGATTATCAATTTTAGAAACTTTGCCAGAAATCCAGCCTAATCCTTTTGTTTCTGTTTCTTCATAACCGATATCAGCGAACATCTGTAGCCCTACACAAATTCCTAATAGAGGTTTCTTATTAGTGATTGCAAATTCTTTGAGTGTATCAACTAATCCATTAATACCGTTTAAAGAATCTACACAGCTCTTGAATGATCCCTGACCTGGTAAAACAATCTTGTCACTGGACTTAATTTTCTTAATGTCTGAAGTAACCTCTAGATTTACTTTACCTTTAGCTACCTCTGTAAAAGAATTTATGACAGAGCTTATATTGCCCGATTGGTA
>CEUZ01002967.1_pt1 | contig 11826 bp, 15 predicted proteins | sample 361511 | NCBI WGS metagenome assembly CEUZ01 (sample SAMEA2622822, study PRJEB7988) | marine metagenome | biome: marine biome (ENVO:00000447); feature: surface water layer (ENVO:00002042); material: "saline water (ENVO:00002010), including plankton (ENVO:xxxxxxxx)" | depth 5 m
CTTTCTTTAACTAAATTTTTATTATTAACTGCAGCAGTATTTATTGAGACTTTATCTGCACCAGCTAATAGTAGATTTCTTATATCTTCCAGGGTTCTAACGCCACCTCCAACTGTTAAAGGCATAAAACATTTTTCTGCAGTTTTTTTAACAGTATCTAATATAATATTTCTATTCTCATTTGAGGCTGTAATATCCAGGAAACACAACTCATCAGCACCTTGTTCATCATATATTTTTGCTTGCTCCACAGGATCTCCTGCATCAACTAAATCTACAAAGTTAATTCCCTTAACAACTCTGCCATTTTTTACATCTAAGCAAGGTATAATTCTACTTTTAAGCATTTTATATTTGTTTTGCTAATTCGTTAATTTTTATGTCACCATCATAAATTGACTTGCCAATTATAACACCTTCAATATTTGGATTATTAAGCGATTTGATTTTTTTTATGTCTTCTATACAAGAAATTCCCCCAGAAATAATAAAGGGTATTTTTACTTTATTAGATAATTCAACTGTATCTTTTATATTTGGACCCAATTTTGTTCCATCTTTATTAATATCTGTATAAATAACTCTCGAAACTCCAAAATTTTTAATTTGTTTTAAATAATCAACAGCTAAAATTTTTGTTTGTTTTTTCCATCCTGATAAAAAAATAATCCCATCTTTTACATCTAAAGATAAAGCAATTTTATCTTTAAATTTTTCACAGGCAGTTTTAAGAAAATCTTTATTTTCAACTGCTGCAGTTCCAATAATAACTTTGTCGACACCATTTTTTACCCAAGTGTTTACGTCTTCGATTGTTCTTATTCCACCACCAATTTGAACTTTTAATTCAGTATTTTTAAGTATTTCTTTAACAACATTTGAGTTAGCAGACTTTCCTTTTAAAGCTCCATCTAAATCAACAATATGTATATTTTTGAATCCATTTTCAAAATATATTTTAGCTTGGTCAAATGGGGATTGTTGATAGGAAGTCATTTGATTAAAGTCTCCCTTTATAAGCCTAACACATTTACCATCTTTAATATCAATTGCAGGAAATATTATCATAAGTTCCATTTCAAAAAATTTTCTAAAATTATTAACCCATTCTTTTGACTTTTTTCTGGGTGGAATTGTGTCCCAATAATATTTTCTTTTTCTACAGATACTATTATTGGGTTTCCATAGTTTGTAGTAGCTACAACACAATCTTTTTGTTTTGTCATAAATTCATAACTATGAATAAAATAAACGTGTGATTTATTTTTAATATTAGAAAAAAGAAAACAATCTTTTTTTAACTCAATTTCATTCCAACCCATGTGGGGTAGTTTAATTTTTTTATTTATATTATTTATTTTTCTTACCTCTGCATCAATCCATCCAAAACCTTCTGTTTCTTTAGTTTCAAATCCAGTTTTTGCAAATAGTTGCATGCCTACACATATACCAAAAATAGGTTTTTTATTTTCTAAAACAAACTCATCTAATGTTTCTTTTAATCCAGAAATTTTTTTTATACCTAAATAACAATCTCTGAAAGAACCTTGGCCAGGTAAAACTATTTTGTCTGATTGCTTAATTATTTTTGGATCAGAGCTTACAATTATCTTTTTGCTTAAATTTATATTATTAGCAGCAGTCTCTAAAGCTTTAGCTGCTGACTTTAAGTTGCCAGAACCATAGTCAATTACTGTTATGGACATTTTTATTTTATAGAACGCCCTTAGTTGAAGGAACTTTGTTTTTTATTCTTTTATCTATTTCTATAGCTTCACGAAGCGATCTTGCAAGCCCTTTAAAACAAGATTCAATTATATGGTGACTGTTATCTCCATAAATGTTTTCAATATGCAACGTAATGCCGGCTGCCTGTGAAAAAGCTTGGAACCATTCTTTAAAAAGTTCTGTATCCATCTCTCCTAATTTTTCCACTTTTAGTTTTACCTTCCAAATTAAATATGGTCTGTTTGAAACATCTATTGTTACTCGTGTTAATGTTTCATCCATAGGAATTAAAGCGTGAGAGTATCTTTTTATTCCTTTAGATGAGCGAAGTGCTTTTTTTATGCATTCACCTATAGCAATTCCTGTATCTTCAGTCGTATGGTGTAAATCAATGTGCGTGTCACCTTTAGCGGCTATCTTTAAATCAATCAAAGAATGTTTTGATAACTGTTCTAACATATGATTGAGAAAGCCTATTTTGGTATCTATTTTATAAGATCCATTACCATCAAGGTTTGCCTCAACATTGATGCTTGTTTCTTTAGTTTTTCTATTTACTTTAGCTTTACGTGCCATAGCGCTTTTCTGTAATAGCAGTGTATATAAGTAATTGAGGAATATAGCAATAAAATGAACTTTTGGGCTTGAAGATATCAAATAAATCTCCACATAGAACATTACTATGAGTAACAATTCAAATTGGCATGGCACTACGATTGTCTTAATTAGAAAAGGCAAAGATGTTGTTGTAGCTGGAGACGGTCAGGTTAGTCTTGGTAACACGGTAATAAAAAGTACAGCCAAGAAAGTTCGTAAAATTGAAAAAAGAAATGTTATAGCCGGTTTTGCAGGATCAACTGCAGATGCATTAACTTTATTTGAAAGATTGGAAGCTAAATTAGAAAAGCATGCTGGTAATCTTACTAGAGCTGCTGTTGAACTAGCAAAAGATTGGAGAACAGATAAATATTTAAGAAGACTAGAAGCGCTGATGGCCATAGCTGACAAAGAAAAAAGTTTTATAATCTCTGGAACAGGAGATGTGCTCGAACCTGAAGAAGGTATTATTGGTATAGGATCAGGAGGTAATTATGCATTAGCAGCTGCAAAAGTACTAATGGATACTAAAATGACTGCAGAAGAAATTGCAAAAAAATCTATCCAAGTCGCTTCAGAAATATGTGTTTTCACCAATCAAAATATAACTTTAGAAAAAATTTAAATAGATGAAACAAAAAACAAATATAACTTCTTTACCAACAAGAGATTCCAAAACGGAAAAAGATGATAGATCGGTAGTATCATCATTATCACCGAGGGAAATAGTTTCTGAATTAGATAAGTATGTGATTGGCCAAAAAGCTGCGAAAAGGGCTGTAGCAATTGCTCTTAGAAATAGGTGGAGAAGACAAGCATTAAAAGGTGAAATGAAAGACGAAGTTTTACCAAAAAATATTCTAATGATAGGCCCAACTGGAGTAGGAAAAACAGAAATATCAAGAAGACTTTCTAAACTGGCAGAAGCACCTTTTATAAAAGTAGAAGCGACAAGATTTACTGAAGTTGGTTATGTTGGCAGAGATGTTGAGCAAATAATTAGAGATTTGCTTGAAATTGCAATAGCTATCGAAAAAGAAAGAATGAGAAAAGTAGTGCATGCAAAAGCACAGCAAGCTGCCGAAGAAAGAGTTCTTAATGCTCTTGTTGGTAATAAAGCTAGTGTTGCTACCAGAGAAAGTTTTAGAAAAAGATTAAGAAGTGGAGATCTTGATAATAATGAAATTGAAATTGAAGTAAGTGAAGCATCAAATATGCCAAGTTTTGAAATACCAGGAATGCCAGGTGCAAACGTTGGTATGATAAACATATCTGAAATGTTAGGTAAGAATATTAAAAAAGGTAAAAAGAAAAAAATGTCCGTAAAAGAATCTCATGAAATTTTAATTGCTGAAGAATCTGATAAAATGATTGAACAAGATACAATTATAAAATCTGCTAAAATTTCAACAGAAAATAATGGGATTGTTTTTTTAGATGAAATTGACAAAGTATCTGCAAGAAGTGATCGAATGGGAGGAGATGTTTCTAGAGAAGGAGTGCAACGAGATTTGCTTCCATTAATTGAAGGGACTACAGTAAGCACTAAACATGGTCCGATAAAAACTGATCATATATTATTTATTGCCTCAGGTGCCTTTCAGCTCGCTAAACCATCAGATCTATTACCCGAACTTCAAGGTAGATTACCTATTAGAGTAGAGCTAAGTGCTTTAACTAGCGATGATTTTAAAAGAATTTTGGAGGAACCGGACAATAGTTTAGTTAAACAATACAGAGCACTTTTAGAAACAGAAAAAGTAAATCTTGAATTTACTAAAGATGGAATTGATACAATTGCAAAACTGGCAACTGAAATAAATGCTAGCATTGAAAATATTGGAGCCAGAAGACTTCATACTATAATTGAAAAAGTATTAGACGAAATCAGTTTTACTGCAACTGACAGAGGCGGTGAAAAAATTGTAATTGATAAAAATTATGTTACGAAAAACTTAGGTGAACTTGCTAAAGACACCGATTTATCAAAATTTATACTATAAATTTTTATTATTTTTTAAAAAAATATAAATAGCACCTTCGCCACCATCTTTTATTTCTGCTACGGATATTCTGATTACTTTTCTGTTTAGATCTCCATCTTGTTTAATAAATTCTGGTATTGAGTACCTTAAAACGCTCAATTTTTCCGAAACATAAGGATTTTCAAAAGCTTTTGATCTCGTACCTTTACCAGTCACAATGATGAGTTTTTTATATCCATAATTAAAGGATTTATTTATAAAATTTCTTACCATTTCGTTAGATTTTGATAATGATGCACCGTGTAAATCTAGCTTTGGTTCTTTTTTTGTCTCATTATTTTCTGATAAAATATCGCTCGGTTTAGGCTGAATGTTACCCATTTGTTTTGTAAAATCTAACCAATCTTTTTTATCTTTGGATGTAGAAACGCTTTTTTTCTTCACTATTTATTTGATGTATCAACTAAATACCAAGTGGGGTCAGAACTCCACATATTTTTTGTAAACTTCCAAACATCATTAGCAGTCTTTATTATTTCTGGATTTCCTTCAATTATTTTATTATTTTTATCTTTTACGCAAGTTATTATCTCACTTACAAAATTGACAGTCACTTTATAAATATTTTCAATTTTTTTAAATTCAACTATATTTGAAGATTTAATACCCACAAAAGTTGTTTCATATTTAAGTTCCTTTTCTTTTCTTTCATCTATAACTTTTGAAAAATCACTATATAAACTTTTTCCTAATAAACCTTTTAAAGATTTTTTATCTCCTTTAGCGAAAGAAACGATTATCTGTTCGTAAGCAGCATTTGCACCTTTTAAAAATTCTTTTTTGGCTTCTTCGTCAACATTTCCTGTTCTTATTGCTTCATTATTTTCTATATCTTTAAGAACTTCCATTCCTTTTGGGAAATAGCTGCTCATTGGTTTTTTTTGGTGTCCAGTTTTTCTTCCCAGGATATTTCTAAGCCTTAAAATTATAAAACCAGCAAACATTGCCAGTAAAATTATATCTATAAATCCAAATTGATTACTCATATGTGTTTTTTGATTATAATACCTAAATGATATAGTATGCAAATACAAATAAGCAGACAAATGAACGCGTTAATCCTTTTTATAATCGGAATTCCTGCAATTGAAATTTATTTGATGATTAAAGTTGGTGGGGTTATTGGTGCATTAAATACTATTTTATTAATTTTTTTTACTGCCATAACAGGTGTTTATTTCGCGAAAATGGCAGGGCTAAATACTCTTAAATCAGGTTTAAACCAGTTATTAAAAAATGAAATACCTATATATGAAATTATTTCAGGTGCTGCATTAGCATTTGCAGCCTTACTACTTATCATCCCGGGATTTTTGACAGATATAGTTGGATTTTTATTAATAATACCTATAACAAGAAAATTTTTTATTAAGTCGATATCTTCTAGATTAAGAACGAAAAAAAGTGAAGATAATATTATTGAAGGTACTATTGAGGAAACTAGAGAAGAAAACGATAAAAAGGATTAAATGGATTATAAAATTATTTCAAAATTTATAAAAGATATTTCTTTTGAAATCCCAAATACGCAAGCTTTTGTTATGTTGGAAAAAGAAATATCAAATTACAGTTTAAATTTTGATATTAAAAGCAATACGTATAAAAAAAATATAATAGAGGTGAATACAGTTTTAAAAATTACACCTAACGAAAATGTTAAACATAAAATCCTTACAGAAATTGCTTGCACAACTTTAGTTTCTATTGAAAAGGAAAATCTTGGTAAAGATGAACTAGAAAAAATTATTTTAATTAAAGTTCCCCAAGAAGTATATTCTACATTATATGAAACTTTTGTTTTTTTATTTAAGCAAGCTGGGGTAAAAAATATTCAAATTGAGAAAGAGGTAGATTTCGAGAAAATGTATAAAGAAAGAAAAAAATAATTATTTATGATAATTTTTTGGCAAACTAGATTTTAAAAATTTTTTGTGTAGTTCTAATTCATAATCACTAGCTTTTAAAATTTTTCTCATTATATTATCCTTTTTTACTGTATTATTATCTAACTTTAAATTAGTCATATCACTATTTTCTAATTTTAATTTTGGTTCTTTTTGATCAAGAAGATTTATATAAACTTCTTTTAATAATTGGCAATCAACTAAAGCACTATGTTTTTCTCTTTTTGAATTATCTATATTAAAGCGTTTACAAAGTGCATCCAACGAGTTTTGTGCTCCAGGATATTTTAAACGTGCTATTTCTAAGGTGTCAATTACATTTTTTTTTTCTATTAGACTTTTATTTGAATTTTTTAATTCATAATTTAAAAAAGATAAATCAAATTGTGCATTATGTATTATTATTTTTTTATCTTTTATAAAATTTAAAAAATCTTCTGCAATTTCAGAAAAAATTTTTTTATCCGACAAAAATTTATTTGAATACCCATGAACCTTGTACGCGTCTTCTGAAACTGGTCTTTGTGGGTTTATATATTGATGAAAGATATTATTTGTAGGTATTTGGTTGTTTAATTCTATGCAGCCTATTTCTACAATTTTATGGTTATCTACTGTAGATAACCCTGTAGTTTCTGTATCTAATATGACTTCAAGCATTTGATTTAATTTTTCCTAATACCTTTTTAACACTTTTTCTAGTTAAATTATGTCTAAAATTATTTTTTATTATAAAATCTGCTTTTCTTTTTTTATATTCTACAGGAAGTTGAAATTTTTTTAAGATTTTTGTATTTACACTATTTCTTTTTTTTAGTCTTTTTTTAATTTCTTTTTTTTTAGCATCAATAAAAATTAATATATCATTTTTTTTATTTAATTTATTTTCCATAAGTAATGGAATATCTAAAACAATAAATCTTTTATTTTTATTTTTATTAACAAACCTATTCATTTTATAACGTACCTCTGGGTGAATTATTTTAATAATTTTTTTTAAATTATAATTATTGCTTATGATGGCTTTTATAAGCTCAGTTTTTTTAACTGGAAATGAAGTTATATAATTAGGAAGTGCTTTTTTAAGCTTGTTATAACATTTTCTATTTTTTTTGTATATTTTAGCAACTTCACGATCTGCATTAAAAACTGGATATCCAAATTGTTTCGCTATGTAACTTTTACCAGAACCAATATCACCAACTACCGCAAGTCTAATCATTAATCTAATAAGTTATCTTTTACTTTTGGTAAAATGTTATGCCAAATTTTAAATGCTAATTGAGCTTGGTAAATAAACATCATTTTACCGTTTTTTATTTTGTTACCAAGTTTTTCTCCTTTTAAAAGAAAATTTGTCTTACTAGGATTATAAATAACATCGTAAAATAATTTATTTGATCCCGTTTTACTAAAATCTAATTTTATTTGATCTTCATTTTTCAGTCCCAAACTTGTTGTATTAATTATCATATCAAAATCAATATTTTTACCCCAATCAATAATTTCTACATCTAAAAAAAATTTTTTAAGATCTTCAGCTTTTTTTTTAGTTCTGTTACTTATAGTAATTTTTCCTGCCCCTAATCTTTTTAAAGCTAAAATAATTGCAGGCGCTACACCACCAGCTCCTAAAATAAATATTTTTTTATTTTTAATATTATAATTTATATTTTTTATGTCTTGTTCAAACCCACCAATATCGGTGTTGTCCCCAATAATTTTATTATTTTTTTTAAAAATAGTATTAACTGATTGAACTTCACTAGCAGAAGGACTTAATTGATCGAGAAAAGGTATTACTGATTTTTTAAAAGGTAAAGTTACGTTCACTCCATTAATTTTATCATTTTTAATCTCTTTAATTATCCCTTCAATGTCACTTTCATTAAGCTGTTTCATATCGTAAAAAGCATCTATATTATTTTCTTTAATCCAATAATTATGTAATTTTGGGGATAAAGAATGTTTTATTGGATTTCCTATAACTAAATATTTTTTCATTTTAATTTAATTAAATACTCTTTAATTTGTTTTACTGGCAAACCCATAATTGTATCTTCATCGCCTTCAATTTTTGAAAATAAAGATCTGCCATCAGCCTCTATTTGATAAACACCATAAGCATATAATTCTTTATCATTTATCTTTTTTAAATATGATTCAATTTCGTCCGAATTAAGTTGTTTCATTGTTAAAGTTGATGCATCGGTAAAATTCCAAACCATTGCACCATTTTTAGATATACATACTGAGCTGATTAACTGGTGTTTTTTACCATTCAATTTTTTTAATATACTTATAGCCTCTTCTCTGGATTTTGGTTTTGAAATAAGTTCACCGTTTAAATCTATAACGCTATCAGCACCCAATACAAATTCTTCGGGTTTTTTTGCACTTATTTTATTGGCTTTTAATTCAGCAAGATTTTTAGAAATTATTTCTGGTGTTGCTTTATTATTAAGCAAAGATTCTTTTACAGAATCCTCATCAACATGTGGTGGCATTACTTCACATTTAATATTATTTTGATCTAAAATTTGTTTTCTAACTCCACTGCTTGATGCTAGAATAATTTTTTTAATCATTTTGAATTTAAAATATCCAAGATCTTTATAATTGAAGCAGCAGTTTCTTCTACGGATTTTCTTGTTACATCTATAACGGGCCAATTAAATTCTTTAAATAATTTTTTTGAACTTTCTAATTCACTTAAAATTTTTTTCTCATTTGTATAATCTCCAGGTCTATCCTCATGCATAGATTGAATTCTATTTCTTCTAACATCCGATAATCGTGTTGGATCACAAACGAGTCCTATAACACAAGTTTTTTTGCTGATTTCTATTAATTTAATCGGTATTTCTTTATTTGGAATTATAGGAACATTTGCAACTTTATAACCTCTATTAGCTAAATAAATTGAAGTAGGTGTTTTACTAGTTCTACTAATTCCTACCAAAACTACATCTGACTTCTCTAGATCTGATACAATTTTCCCATCATCATGTGATATTGTAAACTGAACTGCCTCTATTCGTTTATAATATTCCTCATCTAATGTGTGTTGTCCGCTAGGTTTTCTGCTCGCTTCTTGTTTTAATAATTTTGAAAAATCTGAAATCAAACTGCCCAAAACTTCAAAGGACGGTATATTATTTTTTTTTGTTTGTTCGGCCATATATTTTGAAAGATTATTATCAACAATCGTATATAAAATTATTATATTTTTTTCTATTTTGGATTGGGCAATAATTTTATCGATTTGATTTTCTGTCCTTGTAAAAGAGTAGTGAATAGTTTTACAATTAAAATTAGAAAATTGAGCTTTAATAGCTAAAAAAATTCTATCAAGCGTTTCACCGGTTGAATCTGATACTTGATAAACTTGGTATACCTTGTTCATAATCCTGTTAATAAATTAGCAGTTAAATGAATATCCATAGTTATTTTTAAAATAATTTATGTTGTTCAATAAAATCAACAGTAATTTAAGTAAGTTATATACGTTAGTAAAATATAAACAAATAATTTTAAATATTAACAAATTGTAACATGTCTAATTAAATCAATAGTTTATAATATATATTAATAACAGGCTTTATGGATAAACTGTACACAACTAGATTATACCGTTATTAACATGTCATAATAATACTACTAACTTATTTATATAAGATATTAATGAAACATACATTGAAGGATTGTATTAAAAACAAAAAAACCTCTTATACACCAATATGGTTTATGAGACAGGCCGGAAGGTATTTGCCTGAGTTTAGAGAAATAAGAAAAAATAATCAAAATTTTATAAAACTTTGTTTAAATCCTGATTTGGTTAATGAAATAACACTTCAACCTTTAAAAAGATTTGATCTTGATGCTGCTATAATTTTTTCTGATATTTTAATGATTCCTTTTGGATTAGGTCAAAAGGTTGAATTTAAAAAAGGGTTTGGTCCAATTTTAGAAGAAATTAATTTAGATAAAATAATAAATACTGACCCTGTAGATTTTGTTGAAAAATTATTACCCGTATATAAAGGAATAGAAAAAGTCAAAAATAATTTAAAAGACAAAGAGCTTATAGGCTTCGTTGGAGCACCCTGGACTTTATTGTTATACATGTTGAATAAAGAATCCCCGAAAAAAAAATTTGATTTTAATCTAATTAATAAAGATAAATTTTTAATCAATAGGTTATTAAAAAAAATAGAAGAAACAATTTGTTTGCATATTGATAAACAAATAGAAGCAGGGGCTAACGTAATACAAATTTTTGACTCTTGGGCGGGGCTTTTACCTAAAAAGGAGTTACCGAATTATTGTTATATTCCTATTTTAAAAATTGTCGAACATGTTAAATCTAAAAATGTTCCAGTAATTTGTTTTCCAAAAGGAATTGGAGATAGTTATGTTGATTTTTGTTCCACAGTTAAACCAGACTGTATAAGCATAGATTATGAAGTTGATCCAAAATGGATTAAAGAAAAATTGAATGGAATTCCTGTACAAGGAGGTCTAGATCCCAAAATATTATTAAAAGATAAAGAAGAGGTAAAAATAAATACTGAAAAATATTTAAATATATTCAAAGATTACCCTTATGTGTTTAATTTAGGTCACGGAGTTTTACCAGAAATTAAACCAGAAACAATTGAATATGTAATACAAATAGTCAGAAATAAAAATTAAAATGAAAAAGGCAGTTATTTTATTTAATCTAGGAGGGCCTGATAAATTAGAAAATGTAGAGCCTTTTCTTTTTAACCTATTTAATGACGGTGCAATAATTAGTATACCCTCAATATTTAGATACCCTTTAGCAAAATTTATTTCAAAAAGAAGAGCACCCATTGCAAAAAATATTTACAAAGAAATTGGCAATAAATCTCCTATTCTCGAGTTAACCCAAGAGCAAGCAAAAAGTTTAGAGAATACTTTATCAACCAAAGGAGATTATAAATGTTTTGTTGTAATGAGATGTTGGCATCCACGTGCTTCAGACGTAGTAAAAAAAGTTCAGGAGTATAAACCTAACGAAGTTATACTCTTGCCTCTCTATCCCCAATATTCAGCATCAACCTCTGGATCTTCAATTAATGAGTGGAAAGAAATATGTAAAAAAGAAAACTACCAAGTAAAAACTAAAACTATTTGTTGTTATCCCACAGAAAATAATTTTGTAGAGTCTCACGCAAAACTAATTAAAAAAACAATAAAAAATTTAAAAAATAATAGTTTTAAGTTACTTTTCTCAGCCCATGGACTACCAGAAAATAAAATAAAAAATGGTGATCCATATCAGTGGCAAATTGAACAAACTGTTGAACAAATAATGTCTAAACTTACTAATGAAAATTTAGATTATACAATTTGTTATCAAAGTCGTGTAGGTCCTTTAAAATGGATTGGACCCTCCACAGACGAAATTATTATAAAATATTCAAAAGAAAAAAAAGGTATAGTTATAGTTCCGGTTGCTTTTGTTTCAGAACACTCTGAAACCTTGGTAGAATTAGATATTGAATATAAAAAATTAGCTGAAAAAA
>CEUZ01141115.1_pt1 | contig 11825 bp, 11 predicted proteins | sample 361511 | NCBI WGS metagenome assembly CEUZ01 (sample SAMEA2622822, study PRJEB7988) | marine metagenome | biome: marine biome (ENVO:00000447); feature: surface water layer (ENVO:00002042); material: "saline water (ENVO:00002010), including plankton (ENVO:xxxxxxxx)" | depth 5 m
TTAATTCCCGAGTGAAGTAAAAGTTGTTAATATTAACTTTTTAAAATAAATCAAGTAAATTATGACAGCTATAGTTTTTCCAGGACAAGGCAGCCAATTTGTTGGAATGGTTAAGGATTTTTATGATAATTTCTCTGAAGCTAGAGAAGTATTCCAAGAGGTTGAAGACAGCGCAAAGATATCAATAAAAGATATTATTTTTGAGAATAAATCAAATTTATTAGATATAACTCAATATACGCAAATATCTATTTTTTGTGCATCAATTAGCATCTTTAATGTTTTAAAAAAAAAATATGGTCTGGAAAATTTTTCTATTGAATATACTTTAGGTCATTCATTAGGTGAATATACAGCTTTAGTAGCTTCGGAAGTTTTAACTATCAGTGAATGTTCTAAATTATTAAAATCTAGAGGAGAATTGATGCATAATTCTTATTCTGAAAACAAGTCTGGAATGTCAGCAGTAATTGGAATTGAATGTGCTAAATTAGAAAAAATTATTGAATTGAACAACCTAAATATAGAAATAGCAAATGATAATTCACCACAACAGGTTGTTATATCAGGTATAAAAGAAGATCTTATAAATTCAGAAAAAAAATTAATGGAAAATGGAGCTAAAAAAATAGTAAATCTAAATGTGTCAGCTGCTTTTCACTCAAAAATTATGATTGATGCTGAAAAAGAAATGAAAAATAATTTAAATAAAATAAATTTTAAAAATCCAATATATTCAGTAATTTCCAATTATTCTGGAAAAAATTCAAAAGAATCATCAATATTATTTGATAATTTATCAAAACAAATGTCTAATAAAGTTAGATGGGTCGATAGTATTAAAACTCTGGAAAAACTTGGAGAAACTTCTATAATTGAAATAGGACCAGGAAAAGTTTTGACAGGCTTAATAAAAAGAATATCAAATAATTTTAAAATTAAAAATATAAATATTAAAGAAGATCTGGAAAATATTATTAATGAAATATGATTTAGAAAATAAGAAAGTAATGATTACTGGCGCTTCTGGCGGAATCGGCAAAGAATTAAGTAAAAAATTTTTTGAGAGTGGCTGTAACATTATTTTTACAAGTTCATCTTTAGAAAAAACTGAAAATTTAAAAAAATTATATGGTGATAATCATTATTATTATACTTTGAATTTATTGGATAAAAATTCTATTATTAGTAATATAAAATCAATCTCAGAAGATCATAAGGATATAGCAATATTGATAAATAACGCCGGATTAACTGATGATAATCTGTTTTTACGCATGAAAGAAGAACAATGGGAAAATGTTATTAATGTAAATTTAAATTCAAATTTTTATATTTTAAAAGCATTATTGCCCAATATGATTAAAAATAAAAAAGGGAATATTATAGGCATTACTTCAGTTATTGGTTTGACTGGTAATCCAGGTCAAGCAAATTATGCAGCATCCAAATCTGGAATAATCGCTATGTATAAATCTTTAGCTTTGGAGGTAGCGCAGAGAAATATTAGAATTAATACTATCGCCCCTGGTTTTATTATAAGCCCTATGACCAACAGCTTAAATGAAGCTCAAGTTGACGCAATTATGGAAAAAATACCTATGAAAAAGCTAGGAAAACCTGAAGATGTAGCTAATATGGCTTTGTTTTTATCTAGCGATTTATCTTCTTATATCACTGGTCAAACTTTGCACATAAATGGGGGTATGTTAATGTTATAAAAAGTTGACATAGTCTTTGATAATTCTTTAATAATCAAATAGATAAAAAAGGGAGATAAAATGAGTGAAATAGAAGAACAGGTAAGAAAAATTGTTGTAGATCATTTAGGTATAGAACAATCCAAAGTAACTTTAGAGTCAAAATTTATTGATGATTTAGGAGCAGACAGTTTAGATACGGTTGAACTTGTTATGGCTTTTGAAGAAAAGTTTGGTATTGAAATTCCAGATGATGCAGCTGAGACTATAGTAACAGTTAAAGATGCAATAGATTTTATAGAAAACAATAAATAATATATTTATATAAATTGCAGTTTATAAATGAGGAGAGTTGTTGTTACTGGAGTAGGTCTTTATACTTCAATTGGAGATGATACAAAAAGTACTTGGAATAATCTTCTTGATTGTAAATCTGGAATTAAAAAAATATCTAAATTTGATACAAGTGATCTTCCTTGTAAAATTGCAGGTTTTATTTCAAATGATCCTGAATCTGAAAATTTCTCTGAAGAAGTAAAATTTTTACAACCTAAGGAAATAAAAAGAAATGATCGTTTTATTAGATACGGACTAATTGCATCTGAACTTGCAATTAAAGATTCAAAAGTTAATTTACTTAATGAATCTCAAAAACTTAGAATAGGAGTTTCCGTTGGTTCAGGTATAGGTGGTTTGGAGACTATAAGTAATAATGCAAATATTTTAGATGAAAAAGGTCCTAGAAGAATTTCCCCTTTTTTTATACCTTCTTCTTTAATTAATTTATTATCTGGACAAATTTCTATCAAATATGGATTTAAAGGTCCTAATCATGCTGTTGTAACTGCCTGTGCGACAGGTGCACATTCCATTGGTGATTCAGCAGAAATTATAAAAAGAAATGCAGCAGATGTTATGATAGCTGGAGGATCTGAAGCAGCTGTTTGTAAATTAGGCATGGCTGGCTTTTGTGCTGCTAAAAGTTTATCTACCCATTATAATGATACTCCTAGTGAAGCCTCTCGACCTTGGGACAAAGATAGAGATGGATTTGTTATGGGAGAGGGCGCAGGAGTAATTGTTTTAGAAGAACTTGATCATGCTAAAAAAAGAGGAGCAAAGATTTATGCTGAAATTATCGGTTATGGGATGTCTGGAGATGCTTTTCATATAACATCACCTAGTGAAGATGGAGATGGCGGATATAGAGCCATGTATGAAGCATGCAAAATGGGAAAAATAAATACTGAAGAAATTGATTATATTAATGCTCATGGAACTTCTACAATGATTGGTGATGATATTGAGCTTAGGGCAATAATTAAATTTATAAAGAGTAATAAAAAAACGAAAATTAGTTCTACTAAATCTTCAATAGGCCATTTATTAGGCGCTGCAGGCAGTGTAGAAGCTATTTTTAGTATTTTAAGCATAAATACCAATAAGGTTCCAGCTACTTTGAATTTAAATAACCCATCTCATAATTTTGATATTGATCTTGTTGCTAAAACTCCACAGGATCACAATGTAAATATTTCCTTAAGTAATTCTTTTGGATTTGGAGGAACAAATACAGCTCTTTTGTTTAGGTCTCATTAAAAGATTTTTCATATCTTTATCATTTTTAATAATAATTTATTTAATTTATTTTTTTCAATTTAAAATTATTAATCCTAATGAATATGTAATGAGAATAGATAAAGGCTCAAGCATAAATAAAATTTCTTCCGCTGTACTAACTAAATCATATGAACATGAAAAATTTATATATTATATTTTTCTTAAATTTTGGAATTTATATGTTGATAAAATTAATTATGGTGAGTTTATTTTCGCAAAAAAATCAAATTTAATATCTATAACAAAAATTATATCAGAGCCAAGTAATGTATATCATAATTTTGCTGTAATAGATGGGTGGCAAGAATATCAATTAACTGATTTATTTTATGAAAGGTTTAAGAAAAAAATAAAGTTAAATTATAATGAAATATTAGCCGATACTTATAAATACCGTTCAACAGATTCAATTAACGATATCATAAAAATTATGAAAAAAAATAAAGAAGCTTTTTTTTTAAAAAATTCAAAAAACATTTTATTAAAAAAATTTTCACAGAATGAAATAATGATTATTGCTTCTTTAGTAGAAAGGGAGGGAATTGATGATGATGATAAAAGGGTTATATCATCAGTAATACAAAATCGGTTAAATAAAAATATGAAATTACAAATAGATGCATCAACTATCTTTTCTATCACTCAAGGAAAGTATAAATTTACAAAAAAATTATCTTTAAAAGATTTAAAAAATCCTAATATTTATAATACTTATTTCATCAAAGGTCTTCCACCTTTACCCATTTGTTATGTAAGTAGAAAAACTATTGATATAATTTTAGAAAATTATAATAGTGATTACTTATTTTATTTTTATAATAATAGATTAAATCGACATATTTATTCAAAGACATTTGAGAAACATAAAAAAAAATTAAAAGAATACAGAAAAAATGAAAAATAAAATCATCATTATTTCTTCACCTTCAGGGGCTGGCAAAACTACAATTTGTAAACATTTGATTAAAAAAAATAAAAATATAAAATTATCTATTTCATTTACTACTAGGCCTAAAAGAAAAAATGAAAAGAATGCTACAGATTATTATTTTATAAATCAAAAAGAGTTTTTATTAAAAAAAAGAAAAAAATATTTTATAGAAACAGCTAAAGTTTTTGATTATTACTATGGATCACCATTAAGAAATATTAATGAAGCTTTCAGAAAAAATAAACATATTCTTTTTGATATAGATTGGCAAGGTGCAAAAAAAATCAGAAAAAAGTTTAAAAAATCTCAAATTATTGATTTTTTTATTCTTCCACCAACTAAAAAAGAACTTAAACGTAGATTAATTAATAGAGGAAGAGATAATAATAAAGAAATTAAAAAAAGACTATCATTGGCAGTAGATGAAATCAGTCACTACAATGAATATAAGTTTGTCCTTATTAATGATAAAATCAAAGATACTGTTAATAATTTAAAAAAAATTATAGATTATGAAACTTTTAAAGAAAAAAATAATATTAAAATACTTAAATATAAAATTGATTAAAAATTTCTAATATTTCTTCAATTTTTAAATCTTCTGCTCTTTTATTTATAACATTTATATCTAATTTGTTTTTATTTAATTTGTTTTTTTTGATAAAAAAAGAAATTTTTTTTCTTTTATTATTAAAGAGTTTTCTAGTAAATTCTTCAAATTTATACAAATCATAATTATTATTTTTCTTAGGTATAATTTTAACAATTGTAGAGTCTACTTTGGGTTTAGGAAAAAAAACATTTTTACTAACATCAAATTCTATGTGATAATTAGATGTAATAGCAATAAAACAATTTAGTCTATTTTTTTTTATATTATTTTTATAATACATTTTTTTTGCCACTTCTTTTTGAATCATAAATATCATTTCTATGATGTTTATTTTTAGTTTTAAAATTTTAAAAATTATTTTGGTGCTAATGTTATATGGAAGATTAGATATAATTTTAAATGGAACTTTAATTTTATCAAAATCGTAATCTAATACATCAATATTAATTAATTCAATTTTTTTATCATTATTATATTTTTTTTTTAATAATGAGTATAATGATTTATCTTTTTCAATTAATACTAATTTTTTGGGTTTATTTTTAATAATTTCATCTGTTAAATTTCCAGTGCCTGGTCCAATCTCTATAATTATATCATTAGTAATTTTTGTTAAATTTACAATTTTTTTAGAGATATTTTTATCAATTAAAAAATTTTGACTTAATGATTTTTTTGGTTTAATCAATTTTAGATCTATTATTTATAAAAAAATTAATATTCTTAAAACATTCATATAAGCTATTGTTATTAATTTCATTAATAGTTACATCATATGCTGTTCCATGATCAGGTGATATTCTTATTATATTTAGCGATCCTGTATAGTTAATTCCATTAAAACCTTTTAATATCTTAAACGGAATTAAAGCTTGATCATGATAAAAACAAATAAAACTATCATATTTTTTTAAATTCTCTTTATAAAATAAACTATCAGCTGATAAAGGTCCTATAATATTTATATTATTTTTTTTTAATTTTTTAATTATAGGTAAAATATATTTTTTTTCTTCGTTTCCAATAATTCCTTCTTCTCCAGCATGTGGATTAACTCCAGATATAGCTATTCTTGGTTTTTTAATATTAAAATCTTTTATCAATGTTTTGTTAAATGATTCTATTTTATCAAAAATATAATTTTTCTTCTTAATGTAATAATTAATTCTTTTTATAGGAATATGAGTAGTTAGGGTTAAAATTATTAAATTATTCGAATAAAATATCATATTTGATATATTTTTATTGTCAATATTTTGAAAATATTCTGTTTGTCCCATAAAATTTTTATTACAATTTTTTTTAATTATATTTTTATTTAAAGGTAAGGTGATTATACCCTTGCAATATTTATTTATGGTTAAATCATAACTTTTTTTTAAGGAGAGGTATGTATTTTCAATATCATTTTTTGATGGATAATCATAAATATAAAAATATTTTTTATTATAATTTAATTGTTTTTTAGTTTTATATAATTCTAAAGGTAATTTAATTTTATTCTTCTTTAAAAAATTATTAAATATATTTAAATTAGTTACCAATACAAAATTATTTATTTTATTTGCTAACCATAAATTAATTAAAATTTTTATGCCTACACCATTTATATCTCCTATAGTTACTGCAATTAATTTATTCATAAATTTTTAAATTATATTCTATTTTTTTTTGCAATAAAAATTCATTTTCGATGTCTTGCACTTCTTCTAATATCTTTTCATCAAATAAAAGTTGTTTGGATAAGTTTTTATTATAATCTAAATCGCAAAGAATTATTAATGATTTTTGATTATTATTATTAATTAAAATAAAATCATTTATAAAATTTAAATTTGTTTTAATTGCATCATTAATTTTATTTAAATCAATTTTTTCAAACTTTTTAATCACAATATTTTCTAATTTTGACAATTTATCTATATTTTCACATTTTATTAATTCTTGGTTAATGGTTTGTGATGATGTTATCTGAAAAAATGTATATTTTAATTCTATATTAGTTCTTATATTTTTAATTACCCAGCCCACAGCAAAATTATTATTGTTAATAACAGTAAATAAATTTTTATATTTATTATTTGTTATTGAATCTTTTATTTCATTATCAAGATTGTTTAACGATGTTAATTTTTTATTATTATATTTGTAATTAATATTCATTGAATTTAATTCATTTTCAATTATTTTTATTTTTTTTGATTCTATTAAATTATTTATATCTTCAATATTTTCTAGATACTTTCTGTCAAATGAAAAATATATTATTTCGATACTGTAAATATCTAAAATATTATCGTTAAGGGAATTATTATTTATATTTTTTTTACTTAATAGTTTTTCTAAAATTAATTTTTTTCTGTAATCATAATTTATATGCTTTAATAATGTATTTTTTTGACTTTCATTTAAATTTTTTAATTTATTATATATTTCTTGATCAATAGTATTATATCTTTCAATTATTTCATTTAAATAATTATGTAAGATTTCATTATTGGTATTTACATTTACTTTATTTGCATAATGGTTAAATATTAATGCCGATATATAATCTTCTAAATATTCATCATATTCAAATTTTTTATTATTTGTTACTATATCTATGTATTCAATTCTTTTTTTTAAATCTATTGATGTATATGCATCTTCATCTATTGAAAAAATAATTTTGATCTCTTCAACATAAACATTTTTAGAATAAAAAATAATTATTATAAATATAATTTTAATCAAAAAATGAATCACTTGTACTTCCAGTCTTCCATTCAATATTTTGTTTATCAGTTTCAGAAACTGCTAAATTACTTGATGTATAACTTCCTAAATGCTTAAAAGAAAATAATATTGTTAGTGTATCTTTAGGTTTTAAATCTCTATCACTATAAAAACTTCTATTGAAATCTATATTAACTCCAAAACACTCATCTACGTATTGGTATCCAGCAGAATATTTCGTCGGATCATCTTTAATTAAATCAAATGTACTTGCAATACCAATAGTTGAGTAATCAAGAAATTTATTACTAGAATAATTCACCTTTAAAGTTTCAGAAGATTTTTCTAATATTGAATTATTTTCAACTTTTTCTTCAGAATAACTTGCAGATGTTGTGCCTATAAAACTTTTATTAGTCCATGAAATTGTGTGTGATTGTAATACTCCTTGATCTACATTAAATCTAAAACTATCACCAATTTGATTTTTTTCACCTTTATATGAAATACTTCCTAATAAATCTGACATATAATCTTTTAAACCTACTTCTTTATTATAATTACTATTAGCATCAAATTCATAAGATTGAGCTAATGAAATGTTAATTAAGTCTTTTTTAATATCAATTCCATAATTCATTCTTTTACTGTTATCTAATTTATCTGACCCAGTGAAACGATTTAATGATGAATTATTTAATAATGAATATGAATTGTTTGTTGATTCTTCATTAGATACTTTATCTGAACTGGGTTGAGATCCATTTATTACTAATGATATTTTAGGTAAAATATATAAATTAGAAACTCTATCTATAAGAGGAGTTTCTAAATATATACCTGACATTGGGAACACTCTTCCATAAGTACCAGTATAATCTACTCCATAAACTTTCTTATTTTCTATATTATAATACTGGCCTAATAATTCAGTTTTAAAGTTTAATTTGCTCATAAATCTATAAAATTCAGTGTCAGTAGATAAGTTATAATTAATTTTTTGTTGTTGTTGAGCATGTGAATCAGTCGCTATATCTCTAAAGATATTATAAAAACTATATTTTTGATTATATTTTATATTTTTATAATTATTTGTACCGTCATTGTACTTAATATAGGGAAAAGTAGTTGGGGTAGTTTTATTATCTTCATTATTTCGAACGACTTGATAACCCGTTATTTCAATATGAAGTTTATCATCAAATTTTCTTAAATCATGTCCATCCAGACTCAAAGATGTTGTAAGAGTGTTTTTTCTATTTAAAATATTGTTTTGATCAGTTCTTCTTAAATATGTAGGAGAAGTTTGAAATGCAGATTCAAAATTTAGAGAAAAATGTTCGTTAATATTATTTGAGTAAGTCGTAATGACACTAGCATCATCAAGCCAACTTTCATTATTTTCATTTTCTAAATTAGTATCTGCAGCAAATGTTATGCCAAAATGACCGCCAGAAGTAATTTGACCATATCGAGTTGAAATTCTTTGAGATGAATCAGTCCCACCTCCATAATTGAATTTAGGGGTTAAAAGTAATTCTTTATCTTCACTAATAGCAAAGTAGTAGGGTATAGCTATTGATTGAGCTACCTGAGCATCTAAAAAATTGAATCCAATAGAAGGATTTAAAAATCCTGATTTTCTTTCTTTTCTTAATGGAGAGGGGGTAATAATATAGGGAAAGTAGTATACAGGAATATTCAATATTCTTAGTTTAGAATGTTTTTGATGGATAAATAATTGGTTTCTATCATGTAATATTTTTTCTCCATCAACTTGCCATATAGGGCACACAAAATTAGCTATATTAATTTTTGATTTGCATGGTGAAAATACCCCTTTATCAATTAGGTCAATTTTACCTTTTTTGAATCCCTTTTTTCCTACAATTCTAGAGCCATCACTTAAATAAATTTTTAAATCATTTATAAGGGCTTCGTCCATATTAGAATCAAATTCCCCACTAGTTCCATAGTAATAATTATTACCCTCATCTCTATATTGGAATTCTTTTGGCAGGATTATTTTATTAGATTCGTTTTGGATAATAATTATGTTAGATGTAATTACCTCTGATGAATCCGAAATTATTTTAACATTTCCTTTAGCAATCATATTTTTTTCTGAATCATAGTCTATTGAATCAGCATAAATAATTAGCTCTCTTGCAGATTGAGTATTTGTATGAATAAAAAAAATTAAAAATATAATTATATAATGTAATAATTTCATTTAGTTTCAATGTTAATTGTTTGATATAATCCTATTAGTATTGGTAATGAAAAAATGATTATATAGGACAAAATAAATGGTATGCTATAAGAAATAGTAATAGATGTAATAATCTCTTTTAATAAAAAAATTAAAAATCCAATTAAAATAGAAATAAATAAAACTTTAAAAAAATTTTCATTTCGTTTAAATTTTCCTGAGAATCCCATCACCACAAATCCAATTGCAACAAGAAAAAAAGGTTTTAAAATTTCTGATAAATAATATAGTGAAATTTCACTTGAATAAAGATTAAATTTTTTTAATGAATTAAGATGTTCTTGATATTGATAAAAAGGAATAAATTTATAATTTAATATACTGCCGGTCAAATCCTGATTATTAAAATTCATTTCCAAAATGATAGATTTATTTTTTTTGTAATTATCATTTTTAACATCAAAAATTATTACGTCATTCAGTATAAAATTCTTACCATCAAATTTACCATTTTTTGCAGAGTAAAATAAATTATTTATATCATTGATTAATATAATCTTAATATTTTCTGCATTCATATTCTCTAAATCTATATTAGATATATGAATAAAGTATTTTTCATTTTCACCCTTTATATTTTTAATCCATAATTCATTATTTTTAATATTTATTGAATACATGTTGGAAAAATCTTTAGATGTTTTATCATTAAAAATTTCTTCAAATTTTGCTGAAATCGGATTTATAATTGTAAGAACTAATATTCCTACCATAAGAATGGCAAGCCCAATAGGCTTGTATACATCAATAATTGAATGTCCAATATTCCTCATAGATATTAACTCATTGTTATTAATTAAATATCTATAAATAAATGCTGTCGAGATAACTATTACGAATGGAATAATTTCAATAATAATTGATGGTAATTTTAATAGTGATAAATAAAAAATTAAAAACACATTTAAATTATCTTTTTCTATAATTTTTGCAATTTCTAATAAATTAATAATTTCTACAAAAATACCTATAAATAATATATTTAAAAAAATATATTTTATTTTCATTAAAAATAGATAATTAAAAATTTTATTATTCATAAATTTTTAATATCCTTAAAAAAAAACCCATTATGTGAATAATTAAAATATTTAATATACATATTGAAATTAATTGTGAAAAATCTAAATTAAAATTTTCCACAAAATTATCTATAGTTAATATAATTATAGCTAAAATTATAAATATTAAAAAACTTTTGAAATTATAATTATTATTTTTAATAATTCTGAAATAAAAATAAAGAATAATAGTGACTATTATTGCTACATCAAATAATCGTAGTGTAAATATCTTAATATTTTGATTATTAAAGTTATCTAATAATTCGTATAATCCAATTGTATTTTTATCAAAATTTTCATATACATTGTTAACGTTGTTTGGAAACTCAATTTTATAGTTATCAAATTGTAATTTTTCAATTTCATCATCATTGATGACTAATTTAAAGCCATTAAATAATGTAAATTCTAAAAATTCATTAGTAGTATTAATATTTCCTTGTTTTGCATAAATAAAATTATTATTTTCATCTACAAAATTAATTAATATATCTTCAAATTTATTATTTTTATTTTCAAAATCTATAACTAAATTCTTATCGATTTCTATAAAGTTAGATATATTGATATTATCAAATTCAATATTATTTCTTAATTTAAATTCTTTAACTTTATATATTTCATATGCATATGGAGAGAAAATGAAATTTAAAAAAAAGTATAAAGAGAGTGAAAAAAATACTAATATATATAGTGGTTTTTTTATTTCATTTAAGGATAGTCCTAAACTAAATATGGCTATTAGCTCTTTATCCTTATGAAATTTAATAAATGTCAGAACTAGACCAAAAATTATAACAAAGGGTAATGTAATATTCATTAAATTTGGTAATAACCATAAAGAAAGGCCTAATATATTTAAAAATTCTATTTGAAAATTGTTCATAATTGAGAATAATCTTGATAA